>Ga0247611_10005194_pt1 | contig 17439 bp, 15 predicted proteins | sample 177DNAGHGhighgp2_FD_192422 | JGI IMG/M metagenome (GOLD analysis project Ga0247611, IMG submission 192422) | Sheep rumen microbial communities from Palmerston North, Manawatu-Wanganui, New Zealand - 1770 DNA GHGhigh gp2 | ecosystem: Host-associated > Mammals > Digestive system > Stomach > Rumen... | reverse complement strand
AAGACGATATTGAAGCTGGACAAAGTGCTACTTGGTCTAAGACTTTGACTTATTCTGTTCCTGTTGATTCAATGAAATACCTTGAATTACAAGATGTTAAAATGTACAACGATGCTTCACTTGTTCCTATAAAAATATTCCAAGGTGAAGTTAAGACAGAAGTAATTAAAGGTATTTCTAACCTTACTAAGATTGGTAAGTCCTATCAATTCTATGATATTGATGATTTGAAGTTTAGTAACTGGTATGGTAAGAGAGACCCTAATGGTTGGTATAGAAATGCTTTCTACAAGAAAAATTCTTGGACTAAAGTAGGTATTGGTAAAGATGAAGAAGAAGCATTATCACCAGAAAACTTGTATGATATTGAAGATTGTTCTATCTACCTAAATGAAAAGTTAGCACAATTTGATGAATCAAATAGCAATATGCCATACAAGATTTGTTCACTTACAACAAATGGTGACAAGTCAATCAGATTAAAGTTTGGTGATGGTACAGTTGTTTCACCAGGTCTAGTTACTGAAGAAGATAATATCTATGTTCGCTATATCCAATGCGAAGGTGCTAAGGCAAATAGAATTAGTAGTAATACAGCCGAAGTAAAGGCTAATAACAAGTTCTATGCTACTTGTCCTGGTGGCATTATTGATGTTACTGGTAACATCAAGATTACATTGAATACTGATATTATGGATGGTGTAGATTTTGAAGACCAACAAAGTATCAAGAACAATGCCCCATTATATTTTGCTAGTAATAACAGACTTGTTACTAAACAAGATTTCGTATCATACTTTAGAGGTTTGACCACACCACTAAAGGTTAAAAATGCTATTGCTTGGGGACAAGATGAAATAGAAGATTTTGATAATGGTGGTCATACTACCTACAAATACATTCAAAATTGTATTTGCTATTGTATAGCCGCTAGTTTGTACAAGACAGACAATGCTGTCCATTACCCAATAAATGTATTGACTGATACATCTACAAACACTAATGGAACATTCTCTTTGTATGGTACAAATAGAAGTTATCTTTCACACTTGACAGACTTTATCAAGATGATTCTAAGCTACGATTCATTCCATTCTACACAATATACAGAACAACCACAAGTCCAATGGTTGAAGAATGTAAAGAAGATTCGTGAAAATGCTGAACCAAAGATGATAATAAATTCTAAACTTTATTCATTACCACCTATCGTACAATACTATGATGTGGTTGGTACTGTTACTGTAAATTCATTATCACAAATGCAAGAATATAAAAGGGAAGTTGAAAACAAGATTTACAAATGGCTTGAATACAATTCCAATTTTAGGGAAAAGATTTACAAGTCAGATATTGTACATTTCTTTACAGAAAGGGAAGAAACCAAGTATGTAGATTTGGATATTCGTGTATCTGATATTATCAAGACAAAAGATATTAACTATGTCTTTGATGTAAGTTCATATCCATTGGAAGAAATTTATAGCTACAATCCAAACATTCCTGGAAGTGATAGTAGTTATTCAGGCACACCTTACAATACAATCACCATTCCAAATGAAGATAGGAATGGTAACAAATTGACTGCCCAAATGATTGAAAACAAGACAGTACAATTAACATTGTATGCCCCTAATGCTAGTGGAAATAGTTATTCAAATAGAATTAAATTACAAGTTACTCCTTATTCAGTAACCGAAGGTAAAAATTCTATTACAATGACAATTTACGGTGTTGCTTCCTATACAAATGTAGGTGTAGGTAAGAATAGCTTGCTTTACTTGAACATACCTGCAGATAATGATTTCTATTCATTGTCTAGTTTCTCTACACAAAATGCTAGAGCCTATGGTTTGACAAGTGATGAAGTAAATGGTATTCAATCAATGGTAAATGCTTGGGTAAGAAATTCTACTGCAATTCGTGAAGCTGATAGGGCTATTCCATTACCTTATTATGTTCAAGCATTGAATAACAATACCCGTGAAGAAACCATTCTTAGAAAAGGTATTATTCAAAATGCCTATGAAACACAATTAACAGAAAAGTCATTCTGGCTATATTTCATTCCAAGCATAATCAAGCAATATTACAAGAGTTCATTGATTGATTTCAATGATGAAGATTTGAACGGTGATTTATGGACTAACATTGACAACTTGGTTTACGATTTGTACACACAATTAAAGGCTACTTTCTGTGATAGTGTACTTGATGATAATAACAACATTGTAAACTTTAGTATGGATAATGAAATACCAGTAGTTCGTTTGAACATAACATATAAGTATGGTAATTAAGTATGATTAATGTTTCTTTAGAAAATGAAACAGATTGGATTGTTAAGGGAACGGTTACCTCCGATGTTAGTGAAATAAATCTTGAAGATGATGAATTTAGAATTGAATTAAAAGATTTATTGGAACACTACATCAAGAGAAAGAAGTCCGCTGAAATGGTAGAAGCCTATCAAAAGGATTCTACCCAGACTTTGAGTATTTCTAACAATGAAGTGAAATTAGTTCCCTTGAAATGCCCAGTATGTAAGGGTACTGGTTTGGCTGTTACCGACTATCCAATGGGTAGAAACCCAAATGATTCTACTTATGAACACGGTATAATTGAGAAAAAAGGTAGTGTATTCGTAAACCCACTTATACAATTATCCGACTATTCCAATTTGCCTGATACATATTTCCCTAGTAATTTTCCTTGGGCTACCTATGGTCACCCAGAAATTGCTAATGACCCTTTGTTAAAGGGTATATTAACTTATACATCAAATTATCCTGCATTATCACCAGCAATATACAAGATTGAAGGAACAAATGAATACTACTATTACACAAACGATATAATTACTATTGATAATGTTGATTATTACATAAAACGTAGAAATAAATTTACCATTAGTATAAATTCAAGTGATAGTTTACCACCTTCCGTTGAAGGAGGACTTGCCAGCTATTCTTATTATGGATATTGTGGTGAAAAGATTTGGTATTTAAAATCTGACCCTACACACTATTACTACTATGTTAAGGAAGGTAGTGATTATGTTCGTAAAGACAATTGCTACTATTGTCAAGATAGTGATGGTTATTCAACAGGTAATGACCCTAATGCTTTTACAGTTTGTGGTGAAGAAAGAAAGCCTATTTTGACAGAAGAATTTTATTCCAATGTTTCAAAATACAACAATTCTGATATGAAGTCATTGATTGAAAATGGCTTCCAATTTTGGATTTCTGAAGATAAAAAAGAACTTAACTTTAGATTAACTATGAGGGGTAAAAGTTCCACAAACCCAAATGGTTATGAAGATAAATTAAAAACAGAATTATACAAGAATGAATTGTATGAACCAACCGCTGACGATATTGTTGTAGATGATGATGAAGGTACAAAAACCCTTTATAGTGGAAGAGTTGGATTCACACTTGCTATTTGTACAATTAGTTTGGATGCTACACATAGAATTTGTTTCAACATCACAATAGCCCCTACATTTAAGTCAAGTGATATATTCAGAGTTGATAATGAAGAGGATAAGATATTACAAATTCCAACAAAGCCTTACAAGGTTTGTCCTATTTGTAGTGGAACACATTATCAATTAAATTATTCTGCATATAATGGAAGCACAATATCATTTGTTCAAGAAAGGGATTGTGATACTTGTAGACAAAGTAATTACTATATGGACAGATATGCTTATCCTTACTACAATGCCCAAAAGTTTAATGATATGATATACTTGAATAATCATAGTGCTACATATTCATCAACCTATGATACTTATTGGAAAAAGAATAAGTATGTAACATCTTCAATAAATGATTACGATTCTACAAGAACTAATTTGTATGCTGCCTACACATCAGCAATAATTCCAAATTATCTTGTAAATGAAAGTACAATTGATGTTCTATCACCTACACAAGCAGACCCACAATATACAACCAAGGTTCGTAGCTTTGAATTTTGTTATGATGAAGGTGTAGTAAGTTCTTACTTGCTAGACACTGATAAATCAAGATTTTGTGAATTGCCTTGGGATGGTGAAGAAATATCCTTACCCGGATTCGTCTATGTTGAAGAAAATGGTGCTTGTATCTACGATGATTTGAATGTAAATCTTATTAGACAAGATATTGATGTAGGTGTAAGTGGTGTTACAATAGATGATATGGTAGGTAAGACTGTATTCTTTGGTACAGAGGTTTAATATGGTAGAAAAGGTAAACAATTACGATGAAAGAAATGCTACTGGTCAAGACTTTGTAGAAGATATTAACACCTACAACAAGAACAAATATCAAGTACGATTCAGTAATTTTCCTAACTTTACTGGTCATAAACTTAATATGAATGTTCTTAACTTGTATTGTGAAAGTATCACTATTCCAGATATTTCCATTTCTATTCTACATTCAATGTATATGCACGAAGACCAAAAGCACCCTAACCCAATCGGTGATAGGGAATTGCAAACTATTACTTTGACTTTTCAAGTAGATGAAAACCAGAAAAATTGGTATGCTTTCTACAAGTGGATGTACTTTATGCGACATGGTCAGACTTGTGGTAAGAAGTCCTTAATAGGTGAAGAATTGCTTAGATTTGATTGTATAGATACTATTGAAGTTTTGAATTGTAATAACCGTGGTGAAATTATTTCCAAGATGAAATTTCATCATTGTATTTTGAACAACATTTCAAGTATGGAATTGAACTTTCAAACATCTGAAATAGCAAAGTTTACAGTTACATTTGAAGTGGAAAACATTGATTTGGATTTATTGACTGACGAGGAATAATGAAATTAACTTACAAATGTAAAGAATGTGGTGAACCAATCCTTACACACAATGGGTTGGTTTCTCATATTACGAATTATCATAAGATTCAACAGAAAGATTACTACGATAAACACCTAAAGCAAGAGGGTGAAGGCAAATGCCTTATTTGTGGTAAAGATACAGAATTTGATAATTTATCAGTAGGATATAAGAAGTTTTGTAGTAGAAAATGTAGAGATGTTCATTTAAAGCAAACAGGTGAAGAATTAAAATTTCATTGTGAAGTTTGTGATTGTAATGTTGTTTCAAATAGTCCTAAAAGTTTCTACACAAAGGTTCAAAGACACCTAGAAACACACAACATTTCATCAAAGGATTATTATGACAAATACTTGAAAAAGCCGGGTGAAGGTATTTGTGAAACTTGTGGTAAGCCTACAACATTTAATAGTTTGTTCAAAGGGTATGCCCGATATTGTAATGGCTCTTGTTCTTTCATTAATAAAAAGACAGAAGAATTTAAACTAGAAAGAGAATTTAAGAAAGAAAGACAAAATGAAAAACTAAAGAAAGAGGAAGAATATAAAAATTATATTCAAGAATTAAAGGACAGGGTTCACGAATTTGACTGGGAAGGTGAAAGAAATACTTGGGCTGGTGGTACAAAACCAAGATATGTTGATACTAAGGACAACCTTTTAACCGACAATAGTATGACTTACATTGATGGTCAAGAATACCAAGCACAAGGTCAAACCATTACTATGAACCAAGAAAATGAAATAGATTGCTCGGACGATTTTGATAGCTACAATCAACAATTTTGGCTATAAATACTATGAGGAAGTATAAATGGCGAATGAATCAGAACAATTAGAATATTCTAAAGCTACCGCCTATGGTGTAGCTAAATTGAATGATAGTATAGCTAAGGTTGATACTAAGATTACTGATATTATCAAACTTAAAAAGGCTGAACCAAAAAGCCCTATTAGAGCTATATCTAGTCCAAAGATAAGTTTTGATTTTAAAGGATTCCAAACAAGAATCGGTGCCATTTTTACAAGTGGTGCTAGGGCATTTACTGCACCATTAAGAAGTTTCAAGCAAGGATTTAGTAGTGCTATTAGCAAAGTTACTGGAATGTTTTCTAATTTGAATCCATTCAAGGCTGTTGGTGCTATTAAAGAAAAGTTTACCAATATGAAAGAATCTTTCAAGAAATTTGTTGGTAAAGATGCGGAAACATTGAAGAAAAGATTTTTTGAAAATTGGTACAACCCAGCTAGGGTTGCTGCTATACAATGGTGGGTTGGTCATAACCTTTGGAAGAGAGAAGCCAAAAGGGAAGCTAAACGAGCAGAAAGGGCTGAAAGAAAAAGAAATGGTGGTGGTCTAATCATAAGGGGTGCAACCAATTATGAATTGGAAGGTCGCTATTATCGCATTTGGAACAAGCCTGCCAAAGTAGCTAACATTTGGGCTAAAGAATTTAACAAGGAATTAAAATTAAAAGATAAAAAGTATAAGGGTGCCGAAGCTACACAAGGTCAAGTATTTGGTGCTATTGCCAAGTCCGTAGATAAGATTGCCACCGCAGTATCTTGGTTCTTTACTGGTCCTGGCTTTGGTATTGGTTTGGCTATTGGCTTGACACCACCTATCCTATTGTTATCTGCTGCCATTGTAGGTGCAGTATGGTTGATTTGTGATACGATTGAAAAACTTGTTACTCCATTAATTGACCCTGTCAAGGATATATTATCTTCTATTGGAACACTTGTATCAACCGTTACGGGAATAGCTTCAAAGATATTAAGTATTTTTGATAGCCCTATTTCTGCGGTTGCTAAAGGTGTTAAGGGAGTAGTGAACAAGGTTGGCGAAATGCTAAGTCCTGAAGAACCAGCCAAGAATATAATGGAAGTAAACTTTGAACCAATCACAACATTATTGAGTGGTGCGGTAACTAAATTCAATAAATCATTTATTACACCATTTATGAAGTCATTTGATGTTCTTTCTACCAAGGCTATTGCTTTCTTTGAAAAGGAAGAAATGAAGAAAGAACCATCATTACCAAAGGCTGCATTTGACAAATTGTCAGATATGACACAAAGCATTATGAGTAAGTCATACAATGCTGCCAAGTGTGTTTATAATGATTTGAAGAGTGGATTGTCTAACTTATTCTCAAGTAACAAAGACAAGTCTGTAGTTACTGCAGCTAACAATGACAATGCCTTTAGCGAATTAACTAAATCATTCAATGATATGAAGAATGAAAGCATTGTAATTCTTGAACAAATTAAGACAGCTGTTATTGATATTTCCAAGAATAGAGTTCAAGTAAATCCAATAGCTAATGTTGGTAATGCTACAACAACAGATAACAAGTTACAAACACCATTGAATGTTGTTGTAAATAATCCAACACAAGGCGAATTATTGGATGCTATCAAGTCAATCAATTCTGGTGTTATGAGTATAGTAAAGAATACTGCACTTGATGATAGTGGTAAGTTTAAGAATAATGCCGATGCAGGTGGTGTTTGGGCTATTGATTAATTATGTCATTTAAAGTCATTAATACACAAGATATTGTTACACCTCAGCAATCAATGATGGGGTTAAATGCTTTTACTGTTCAATTATATAAGAACAAGTATTTCCAAGAAAATTCTCGCTTTTGGAAGTTCGGTTCCAATGGTATGTGCGGATTCTCTGCAGTAGCACAAGACAATATCCAATTAAGTTTTAATACCGATTGGACTGAATCCGGCGGTGCTAAACTTGGTAAAAAAGTTAGTAGTATGATTTCTAGCACAAAACTATTCAAGGCATTGGCTGCCCAAAGTGATAAAGGCTTTCAACCTATCATTCTATCGGATGCCTGGACACAAAAGAAAGTTAGTGGCACATCACCATTGAAAGTTTCTTTAAAATTTAAATTATATTATAACCAAAGAAATGCTGCAGGTAGCCACGATTACAAACAAGTTATTATGTTCTTGACACACTTATGTTCACCTGCCAAACCTGTCCAAATGGGTACTGATTCAGTACGATTGGTTAAAAATGCCTTGGATGGTGCTTATAACATTGGTAGTGAATTAATGGAAGATTTCAAGGGTGCTTTTACACGAAAAGACCAAGAAGGTGTAGCTGGCTATATTGCCGCTGCAGTTAATGTGGCTGATTCAACCGTAAAGAACCTTACAAGCACATCTTGGGGTGGTATAAACAATGGTAACTTTACCGTCCTATTTAATTTGGGTGATAGATTATTCACACACCAAGAATCACAGAGTGATAACCTTGTGGATTGGATTGTAAATTCTTTTTCATTTACACCATCTACACAATTCCATTGGGATGAAGAATCAAAGTTGCCATTACCTTTATGGTGCGATTTCACACTAGACTTAGAAACACGATTTGCCCTTTCTAACAAATCAGTTTATGATATTATGCACCAAAATAAAATTATGTTATCTACACAAGATGTACAATAAATTAAGATATTGGCTCAATGGTATAAGTATCTTCTGTACCAAAATGCCAATGTCTAACCCAACGATAACCGGCGGGTAAGCTATACAAATTCTTATGGCTTGCTAGGTATTCTTCACCTTCAACAGCGTCACCAATTTGTACAACATTTCTTGAACCATCTGGCTTAACATAGGCTACATAATTTGAGCCTACTTGATTTCCATTTGAGTCTTTCTTAGATTGAACAACTTGGGTTGTTCCATTATCAAATGTGGTAGTTCTAACCTCAGTAGTAAGTTCACCGGCGGGCTTTGTAGGAGCTTTCTTACCGGTTTCCTCGTATTTTTCCCATATACCCACACTATTAGCATTTTTATCAAAATAATACATCCATACACCTGCATTAGGAACTTGGTCTAATTGACACTGAATATTAAAATCAACATAAATTGGGTCGGTTGGAATGGCATTACCATTCTCATCACGAATAATTTTTCTTTCTTTGGAATATGTTACACTCCAACTTGAAATGTAAACTGGTATTTGTCTTTGTAGGATTCCAGGTAGGATTCTTAATTTCCAAAGTTTTGCACCATAATAGTTCTTTCTATTTGCTGGTCCTTCAACACGATTTTGGTCGTCCCTTGATGTAACTAGAACTGCAGCCTTGTCAATAACATCACCAACAGTATTAGTTACCGCGTCTATTGCATTCATTATAGCCCCATTGTCCTTTTGACTTGACTTATCAACATTACTACCTAATGCTTCAGGGACAGACTTAATAACACTTGTTACATTATCCAAACCTTGTAGAACACCATTAATAAGGTTGTTACCCATTGAGTTCACACTTACTTTGGAAGCAATACTTGGTTGTGCGAACAAAGCCAATGCTGTTTCCCAAGTAGTCCAACTTGTCAATGCCTTTGTACCAATGGTTTCTGTTGTATAAATTCTAAAGTCAAGATTGAATGTAGGTAAACTTGCTACACCATCATAGACTCTATCTGATTGTTCATCTACAGCATTCCAAGAACGGTCATTACCACCAATGGTAGTTACGATTTCCATAAGTTCATTTCCCAAATAATCTTTGACAAAGTTTGTAATGGAAGCACCTGGACCTTCAGACCATTTTGTACTCATAGTAAAGTTTGGTAGTTGTTTCAATACACCAATTAATCTTATTTGACCATTATTTTTACCATTATTTACAGATGGGTCATAAGTAACCAATTCAAACAAGTTATTACCATATTCCTTTAACAATGATTCATCTAAATCCTTTAATAATGCGTCAGGTTCATTCTTGATTGGCTTAGGTGGTATAACACCATTATTTTTAGCATTTTCTTCTTGCTGTTTTTGAAGTTCATTTTGTTGTCTTTTTATTTCTGCGTCTGACTTTTTTTGACCTTCTTTTTCAGCTTTTTCAAAGTCTTTTTTAGTTGGTATTCTTTGTTTACCAGTCTTTGGGTCAGTGGTAGTCTTCTTTAATGCTTCAGCTTTTTGAAAGTTTTCGGAAGCTCTTTTACTAGCTTGTGGGTCTCCTTCAAGTTGTGCTTTTTGCCATTCAGCATAGGCTGCAGCCATTCCTGCACCCATATTTCCCATTGATTGATTACCTTGACCATTATTGTATAATGTTGCCATATTATAAACCTCTAGATATTTATTACACACCTATAAATACATTATGGGTTTGAAAATAACAGATTTTTATTCAATGCGACCAAAGTTACCATTTCGTTTCAAGACGGATTGGTTTACTGGGCTATTGAACAAAGATGATGTATTATCTTATTGTGTAACATCTATTTCCGTTCCTAAACCTGAAATAGAAAACACACTAGGTTTTTCTACATTTGGAAATGCCTTTATTTCTATGCCTACATTTAGTCCAGGTCATAGAAGATTAGATATTACATTTGAAGAAACAGATGATATGTATGTTATCCAATTCCTTGATGAATTGTTAAAAAGGTCATATTCAAAAGAACCATACCATTTGACAATAGGTGTTCACCATTACGATGAACACTTTCAACACGAAACTATCGTGGGGTATGTTTGCCATTTAAGTTCTTATGATGAACCACAATTCAAGAGGGATGGTCAAGCACAAGCTATCACTGTTACAGCTAAATTTATAGTTGATTCTATCATTAACAATTTTAGTGCTAACCAAGCCATTGTAGGATTCACTAGAAAAGCCGCTGATGGTTCTTTGAATCCAGATATGGACTTGCTTGTTATTGATAACCAAAATGATGAATTTAGATTTGGTAATTTGAAAGTTCCTGTAGATACAAGTGGTATTTCAAATAGTGGTTACAATCAATATAGAAATGCAAATGTAAAGGAATTAAGACAACAAATGAAGACTGCAGGTGTAGATACAACAAATCTTTCACAAGTTACCGAATGGCTACGAAACAATACAAATTATTATTCTGGTACTGCTGGTGGAAGATGTGCTTCAGGTGTATCATTGGCCGTAAGTATTGTTGAAGGTAAAGACCAATACTCATCACACGGTAATGGTAATACTTTCAACATAGATGGTGCTAAGAAGAAACAAATGAGTGCTAGTGAAATTGATAAGAAAGCTGCTAACCTTAAAAATGGTGAATCATTTGTTATTAGTTTCAAAGACCTTAATGATGGTAAGGCAGGTACATCTTCTAGTGAAGAATTTGGTCACGTAGTCATTGTTTCAAGAGATTCTACAGGTCAATTAACTTATACCTCAGATTTCAAACAAAATAGTTGGAGAACTTATGGCAATATTGATACTTTGATTAAGAATGGTGCAAAATTTGATGTTATGGAAACCTAATGTATGGCACTAAATGTTATTGAAAATTTTTACGCAAAGAAGAGCATTAAGTTATCTGATGCGTTTACTGTCTTTTTACGATTCAAGAATGATTTCATTGAATATCCAAGTTGTGTAGGATTTTCTATTCCTAAACTTGAACAAGATGAAGATGTTATGACTTATGGTAATACATCGCAAACATTCTTGATTCCTAAGTATGATAGCTGTAAAGAATTATCTTTGACATTCTACGAATACATTATAAACAAAAACTTGATTGGTGAAATATACAAATTAATTGATGAATATAGCACATACACACTTTCACAAGTATTCAGTAATGAAATTGGTTTAAGCAGAAACTATGGTGCTTATGATGAAAAGTTTCTACCTGAAATAGAAATTAAAATTGCTAACAATGTTCTACACCGTTGGATTTACCATTATAACTTTAAGAACCTAAAGATTGTAAACTATAATATACCTTCATTTGAAGTACAAGGTGATGCCCCTTGGCAGATTACTGTCAATTTCTCTTTTGAATCATTTGAAAAGGGGGTAATCAATGAAGAAATTTGGACTACACCTAAGAAGAAACAAAATGTACCTGCTAAGACTACCGACACACCACAAGTCAATGACCCGAATGGTAAAGTCAATGTTGATGGGGTAGATGTAAATGGTCAAGATATTTCCAAAGACCCTGAAGCTATTCAATCTGAATGGAAAGAAAGTATCAACAATGACGATTTACATACAATGGATAATGAACCATTGATGAATCCATTATTCGGTGAATTGGGTGATTTAGATGATGATGAAATTACACCTGAAGTCCAAAGTGAAATGTGGAAGCAAGATGTAAACAATGACGATTTACAATCACTTAGAAATGAAAATGAACTTATAAGACCTGAACTTGCTGAATTGGATGCCTTAGAACTTGATGATGAACCTATCACAAGTAATCCTAACATCAATTCAAATACAAATGGTGGTAACAAGACACCAGACAATTCTGGACCAAAGTCTAATCCAAATCCTGGAAGTACGGGTGGTCAAGATGCTAGTAAGGCTTATGAACAAGCTAAATCAAAAGCTGCTCCAAAGGAAGAGCCAAAGCCAAAACTAGATTCACAGCCAAAGGAAGAAAAGAAAACCCAAAAGAAGCAAGAAAAGTCTTATAGTCCTACAATGTTGGCTGAACAAGCTGCTAAGTATGATATTTCCAAAGGAACTAAGCAAGGACAACAGGGCAGTTACTATTATGTCGGTATGAATGATATGGGAACAAATGCTAATGATAGAAAAGAATTTGATAATGCTTATACAAAGTACATCAAGAATAATGCTCCAAACAAATAAATATATAAAAGGTTACGAATATGGCATTAACATCTATATGGAATAATTCATTTTATAATAAACCACCGATTCCTAAGTGGGCTTGGGAATTGGATTTCAAGTCATACTTTGTAAATGTTCGTGATGGTGATAATGCGGGTATGAAGAAAATGAACTATGCTGACAATCTAGCTCACGCAGCAGTTTCTTGTCAATGGGGTGCAAGACAAGGTAATTTGATTTCAGTATATTATGCCGGTGTAGAAGCTAAGTTACCTGGCCGTTCACAACCTACCGGTGATTTGACAATTAAATTCAATGAAAATACATCTATGAATGTAACCAAGATTCTTGAAGAATTGTATCACGCAGAAATTACTTGCGATTCGTATTTTACTGGGCAAGAAGGATATGCCTTCAACCAAGAATTTAATAAGATTGATAGAGTTATAAGATTGTTGATTCACGAACCATCAGTCCTAATGGAAATTGACCCTGATTCATTCACTTTGGCTAGTAAGGCAAAAGGTAACAAACAAAGTGCAGGAAAATTAAAAGATAATCAAAGAGATATTTTGACTGTCATTGAATATCATAACTGCATTATGTACAAACTAGACCAAAACGATTTGTCTTATGAAGATGAAGATGGTGTAATTAGTCATACAGCCACATTTAGTTACGATTATATGACAGTTGGTGGTGGTAGTGGTGATACAATGATTAACATTAACAATACTTGTAAAGTGCACATGTAAGGTTGAAATATGGGATTAGAATTAACAAAACAAATATATGGCAAACCGCCATCAACACCATTAACTAGCTGGATATTTAGGGTACGATTCTATTATCTAGGTGCTAATGGTTTGCAAAACGATTTTCAATACCAATTAAATCAGCCTGCAGATATTAGTTCAATTCCTATCAAGGCCGACCTTCCTAAGTTTGAAACAAAGTATGTTACACAAAAGTTCTTTGGCAGTGAAAAGTCCTATCCTATTTTAAGAAAGTATGGGGGTGATACTACATTGGAATTTTATGTGTTCACAGCCCGTAGTGATAATGCCTTTATTCTACACAATTTCTTAAAGGATTATATGAAGGCTGACTTGAATGGTGCAGGTTTGTATTACCACAAGGAATTTGGAAAAGCATTTGACCAAATAGACATAGAAATTTACAATAGAACAGACAACCACATTTATTCGTATAGATTGAAGAATTGTATAGCAACAAACTTTGATGATGGTTCATTAAGTTATGAATCCGACGATATTGTAAAGTTTACATTGACTGTACATTACGATGATTGGTATGTGGTTTCTTATGAAGATGACAAAGATAGTGATAATTTTGGAATGATTACATCCAGCTAAGGAGTGTTAAATGGGAATTGGTGATATAATTTGTGAATACGTCTATGGTAGTTTTCTTTTGTTGAAAGCCGCCCTTGAGGTAGCACAAAAAACATCTAAGGCTTTGCTAAAAGCTCTTGATACTTTATTCAATACATTATTGGAATTATGCCGTAATGTAATTGATATTGGTATTAAGACCATCTTAGATGCTATCCGAGTGTTCCAAAAATGGCTGGTGGATAAGCTGCTTAACTTAGATTTTAGTGCTTTGTGCGATGGTATGTTCAAGTGTACCGCTTTATTGGAAGAAGTATTAGACCCTAATTCTTTGTTAAGTAGAACATTGAAGAAATACACAAATTACAATTCTCGCCCACAAGAGGAATTATATGCAGTTGTAAACGATTTTAGACAATTCAAGGACACTATTTGTAACTTTGGATTTACATACAACTTTGGGCTAAGTGCTGTCAAGGCTATGCTTAACCAATATTCTTCTATGGTTAATGGATTCCTTGATATGTTGGAACGAAACAAAGAAAGAATTAGAAGATTCCTACAAAAGTATCTTGATACATTGATTAACATCGGTGTGTTTGATTTGTTGGATAAACTAAAGAAGTTCTTTGATTGCGTATTGATTGATACTGATATTTGTTCTAACATTAAGACCGCTAACTCATTCTACAATACGATGTTAGCCAAGATGTGTATTGAAGAAGCCGGTGATGGTTATAGACTTGATTCGGGTAAGTCTGCATACTATATGAACGCATTTGATAGTAGAATAAATCAATTAAAAAATTCTACAAAGGAACTACAAAAGTTGATTGACAGTATGATTTCACCTTCACAAGTCAAGGCCGCTAACAATGCCTTTAATTTGGCTGCAAACATATTCCCAGGTGGTGCTTCTTGGAGTGATATTAAGAATGGTAACTTTTGGAAGAAAAACAAGTGTTACCAATACTTTAAGATGAAAAGAAGAGCATTTATTTCTGCATTCAAGAATGAACACCCTGAACTAGCTAAACAAAGTTCCGATGCTATTCTAGGGGGTATGACCATTGATGATGCCAATGGATTTGTTACAGTAGATTTCGTAGATGAAGAAGGTAATGTAGTAAATTATAGATTTGATAGTTCTAATTTGCCTAATGGGGTAACAATAGAAACTGACAACGAAGCTGAATATGTACTTAACCAAAGTGGTGAAAAGTATGAAACCAATGGTGCTTTGTACAATGAAGAAACCGATGAAATTATTTCAAATCTAAGGGGTGCGATAGAAATTTCTATTCATAACAATGAAACCCTCAAAGCCCAAGTTCAGCGTAAGTGTAGTATTCCAGGTTACACAAGGGAAGATGAACTTATGAAAACATTTTAAGTGAGGTGATATTATGAATGTTTATGAACAACAAAGAGATATATTGTTTGAAGCTTGTAAAAAGGTGGCAACTGACCAAAAATGCCCAAAATGGATTGCTGACCTATTAAGGGATGCCGTTATGAAGGCTAAACAAACCAAAGAAGAATTTCCATCCCTTGATAATTCGTCAGAAAGCCCCACTGCAGCCATTCCTTTACAAATAGGTGACATAGTAGTCATAACCAACAATAACACTTCCTGCGTGGCTAAAATCATTGAAGAACCACCATTCCCTGGTGATATTCGTATTTTTAATGTACAAGTTACCGAAAATAGCAAAAATCATAACATAGGACAAATTTTTCATAATGTTCCAGAAACTTTTATGAGGAGAAAATAATGTTTGATTTATCAGCCAATCCAGACTTTAAAAATGTAGAAGATGCCAAAATTGTAAACCCATATTATGACATTAACGGTGATAAAATGGGAACAAACATTGACATTTATGGTAGTGATGCCCTTGACCAAGCTATTGAAATGGTTTTGTGTACTGAACCATACGAAAGGCTATTCAACATTTCTTTAAGTTCACCATTGTATCAAATTTTGTTCCAAAATTCTACAAACATTGATGCCATTATGACCTCTATTTTTGACCAAATAGAATATTGGGTTCCTGTTGTTGTTGATAGGGCAAATGCGGAAGTGGAACAATTAACATCTGAACACGCAATTAAATTTAAGATTCCATACATTTCTAATAATGGTCGCATTGCACATACTTTCAATAGAATCATTGGTAGATAATTTATAAATACTTTATGATAAGTTTTAGCGAGTATGTGAAATTGAACCAAAATAAGGCTTACAACCACACAGAAGTGGCTGTACCCGAAGTTAAAGTTAAAAAAGTTGTGAACAATGTTCTAGCTCCTGCTCCGGTAAAAGAAAAGGATGTATATGACTATTTGAAAGAAGCTAATCCTCAAGTATGGACTGCTAAAATAGTTGGTAATGAAAAATACCTATTTTACAATGAACACTACTTGAATGTTGGTGCTTTGCGTAAATCATTGAAAACAATTTACAATTCAAATGGTTATGAAAATTATGGGTTTTCCAAATTAGATGAATCCGATTTAATTCGTTACACTACAGTTCGTGAAATTATCGTTAAAGATTTCTTGAACACATCTGCCCCAAATGAACTTGACCCTTCAGAAGTGGCACAAAACATTTTTGATAACGAAATTAAGGATTTTGAATGGAAGCCACAACCTCTTAACATATAGGTGAATGTATGAATTTATTAACAAATAAATTGTTAGAGGTTAAATTAATAGTAGAACCTTCTATTATTGAAGAAACACTAACAAGAATGGGTATTCCAGATAACAAGAACAAAATATTATATCAGTCTTGTCATTTATTGAAACAATTTGATACTTACTACTTAGGACATTTCAAGCAATTGTTCGTTTTAGGCCGTGGAAAAGATGGATTCCCAGGCTTTGGTAATGTTAGTATGGAAGATATTGAAAGAAGAAATTCTATTGCATTTTGTTTACAAAAATGGAATATGATTGAAGTAGTTGAACCTTCAGAAATTGCTGAACACAATGTTAGAATTTTCGTCTTACCACATTCTGAAAAATATAAATGGCAACTTATCAAGAAGTTCAATGTTAAAAATTTGGAGAATGTTTAAATGGCTATTACAGTAAAAAATTTCATTTATAATGGTAAGCTCACAAACTTATATTATGTTGTTAAAACCATTTTAACAAACGATAATTATTGTCAAAGAAAATATCTTGATGAGATGTTTGATGATTGGCACTATTTCCGTAACATACAACTTAAATTAGGTAATGACTTAATCAATACAAAAGAAGGTAACAAGTCTTACTTTAGTATATCACCTGACCTTTACGAAACTTATGTTGATGCTATGTGGAGCATAAACAAACAACCTATTAGATGGACAGATATACCAAAGAAAGTAGAACCAAAAGACGATGTTCATTATGTTCATTACGATATGGAGGTTGAATCTATGGATATGAAAACTGCCAAGCAAATTCTTAATGAAAATGGATTCTTGCTTGAAGATACTAACACCAAAAGCCTTGTAGGTAAGTTTTGGGCTGCTAAAAAGAATGGTGAAACCTTATCAAAAGAAGATGCTGAAGCATTATTAAATGCCCCAGACTTTGATGAAGTAGTAAACCCAAAATA
>Ga0247611_10005193_pt1 | contig 17442 bp, 11 predicted proteins | sample 177DNAGHGhighgp2_FD_192422 | JGI IMG/M metagenome (GOLD analysis project Ga0247611, IMG submission 192422) | Sheep rumen microbial communities from Palmerston North, Manawatu-Wanganui, New Zealand - 1770 DNA GHGhigh gp2 | ecosystem: Host-associated > Mammals > Digestive system > Stomach > Rumen... | reverse complement strand
CACCACCACAATGGCGTCATCCACCACCGTACCGATGGCCAGCACGAGAGCGAAGAGCGTGAGGATGTTGAGCGAGAAGCCCGCCATCTGAACGACGGCGAACGTGCCCATCAGCGACACGACGATAGATATAGAGGGAATGATTGTGGCCTTGACGTTCTGCAGGAAGAAGAACACCACCAACACCACCAGGATGATGGCGATGACGAGCGTCTCCACCACATTGTGGATGGCTGCGAAGAGGAAGTCGTCGGAAGTCATCATCGTGACAAACTCCAAACCGGCGGGCATCTTTGCCTTGATTTCCTCACACATCTCGCTGATGAGCGCATTGACCTCCGTGGCATTGGCACCAGGCGTCGGGAAAATCATGACGATGGAACCCGGTTTCTCGTTGATATCGGAGATGAAACTGTAGCTCTGGGCACCGATTTCCACGTCGGCGACATCCCTCAGATAAAGCAGATGGCCGCCCTCACCGGAACGCACGACGATGTCGTTGAACTCCTCGATGCTCTTGAGCGTACCCTTGTACTCCATAGTGTACTGGTACTTGTTCTTACTCTTCTCACCGAAGGAACCCGTCGCTGCGACAAAGCTCTGAGTGGTGATGGCTGCAAACACATCATCGGTAGAGAGTCCGTACTGGGCCATCACATCGGGCTTCATCCATATGCGCAGCGCATAGGTATTACCCAGCGAGAGCACGTCGCCCACACCGGTGATACGCTTCATGCGCGGCACGATGTTGATGTTCACATAGTTGGATATGAAGTCGTCGCTGTATCTGCCGTCGTTGCTCTTCAGACCCAGAATACAGAGGATGTTGCTCTGCTGCTTCTGCACCGTGATGCCCACCTTCAGCACATCGGAGGGAAGAGACGCCTGGCCCTTGGACACGCGGTTCTGCACGTTGACCGTAGCAATGTCGGGGTCGGTGCCCTGCTCGAAGAACACATTGATGGTGACGTTGCCCGAAGCTGTAGCCTTGGAGGTGATATACATCATACCGGGCACACCGTTGATTTCTTCCTCCAGAGGCTGGATGACAGACTCCATGATAGTGTTCGGGTCGGCACCCGTGTAGCTTGTCACGACGCTCACCTGAGGGGGCGCGATGTCGGGATACTGCTCTACGGGCAGAGTGGACATCGAGATGAAGCCCACCAGGGCTATTACGATAGAGATGGCACACGCCATCACGTACCTATCTATAAATATATTGTTCTTCATAATTGTCAATTATCAATTGTCAATTGCCAATCAGAAGAGGACTTTCTGCCCCTCCACAACATTGTTGGCACCTACGGTGACAATGCGGTCGCCCACAGAGAGACCGCTCAGGACCATGCAGTCCTGGCCGTTGCCGATATCCTCCGTCTTCACCTCAACGGCGATGACGGTGCTGTCGGGCTGCACCTTATAGACCTGCTGACGGTCCTGCAGCTTCACCACAGCCACCTGCGGAACCACCATCACAGCCTCCTCGGTCATCGGAATCACCACCGTGCCCTGAATGCCGGAATAGAGATGACCGTCGGGATTAGGGAACGTGGCCTTACAAACAAGAGAACCCGTAGTCGTGTTGACTACGCCCGTAAGGCTGGTGATGCGGCCCTTGTGGGGATATTCCGTACCGTTCTTCATCACGAAAGAAACATCGGGCAGTTGCTCCATATATTTATCCTTGTCGCCTTTGGTCACACCTTCCTGCACCATTGTCTCAACGACGCTCTCCGTCAGGGAGAATTCTGCGTTCATCTCGTTGTTGCCGCTAAGGATGGTCAATTGCGTCATAGGCGAAACTTGATCGCCCGAACGCACGGGAATCTCACCGATAATGCCGGCCACAGGCGCAGTGATGGTGCAGAAGCCCAGGTTGACTTTCGCACGGTTGACGGAAGCACGGGCCTGAGCCACTGAAGCCTGAGCTCGCTTGTAGGAATTAGCGGAATTGTCGAGCATGTAACGGCTGACAATCTTGCTCTCGAACAGATTCTTGTTTGATTCATACTCCAACTTGGCGCTGCTCTCATTGGCCAGAGCGGCCTCCAGATTGGCCTGAGCGGCCTCCAGCTCAAGCTGGGCATTGCGCGAATCGATGACAAAGAGCGTCTGGCCCTTGTTCACCCGGTCGCCCTCCATGACACAAATCTGCATCAGCTGCCCGCTCACCTGGGGCGTGACGGTCACATCGGTCTTACCAATCATCCTGGCACTGAACTTCACAGGCACCGTGATGTCCTGCTTCTCAATCGTAAGCGTCTCAAACGACGTATTAGTCTCCTTGGGCATATCAAGCCCGCAAGAACCAAGCCCCGCTGCAGCAAAGAGCATCAGAGCCCACTTGGAAAAATGCAAATTTTTCATTATGTATGATTTTAGTAATATAATCAATCCTAAAAAAACTGTCACCAAAAACAGCGCAAATTTACGGCTTTTTTTCGGTTGAAAAGACAATATCATAAAAAAAGAGGAGCAAATAACACAAAAAAGCAACCATAGGCAGAAAAAAGCGTACAAAGTAAAAACTGAATGAAAACTTTTCCGTACCTTTGCATCCGCTTTCGTGTAGGTCGCTGGCGAAAAAAGAGTGGTTCGTTATGCCTGCATCGATCGACACACAACCTTTTAAAGTCAGTCAAAACAACATGGCAGATTTCATTAAGATTGCTGAAGAAGCATTTGCTACAGGCAAGCAGCACCCCGCCTTCAAGGCAGGTGACACAATCACTGTGGCTTACAAAATTGTCGAGGGTAACAAGGAGCGTATTCAGCTCTATCGTGGCGTAGTCATCAAAATCAGCGGCCACGGAGACAAGCGTCGCTTCACCGTGCGCAAGATGTCCGGCACCGTTGGTGTAGAGCGTATCTTCCCCATTGATTCGCCCAACATCGACAGCATCCAAATCAACAAGGTAGGTAAGGTGCGTCGCGCCAAGCTGTACTACCTGCGCAACCTCACTGGTAAGAAGGCACGCATCGCTGAAAAGCGCATGAACGCAAAAGAAGAGGAGTAAGAACTACTCCCTTTACCTTCTAAAAGAAAAACGGCATCAGTCACCAAAGACTGATGTCTTTTTTTATACTATTCTGCCGTCGGAAAGCCGGATGACATGATCTGCCTGACGCGAGAGCATCTCATCGTGGGTGACAATGACAAAGGTCTGGTGCAGTTCGTCCCTGAGACGGGCAAACAGGCGGTGTAGCTCCTCCTTGTTGTGAGTGTCGAGGCTGCCTGACGGTTCGTCGGCAAGCACCACAGTGGGACGGTTGACAAGAGCACGGGCCACCGCTACACGCTGCTTCTCACCACCGGAGAGTGCGTTGGGACGATGAGACATACGCTCCGAAAGACCCATAAGTTCGAGCAGCTCCCCCGCCCTCTTCTCCGATGTCTTACGGTCGGCACCGCTCACAAGAGAGGGAATCATCACATTCTCAAGAGCGGAGAATTCTGGCAGCAGCTGATGAAACTGGAACACGAAACCAATCTTCGTGTTGCGCAGATGTGCCAGACGCCTCTCGGAAAAACTGTTCACACGCTCTCCGTCGATAAACACATCGCCTTCCGAGGGAGCATCCAACGTGCCCATAATCTGAAGCAACGTCGTCTTACCGGCACCGCTGCTACCGACGATGCTGACCAGTTCCGCCTCACCCACCGTGAGATCAATGCCCTTCAGCACCTCCAGCGTGCCGAAACGCTTGTGGATATTCCTTAATTCAATCATGGCCCTGATCCGGATATATTAGCATAATATTGGTGTGAGAGAAATAGCGGTGTATCTGCAGGGGCAGACCTCCCATGGCACCTCTGTGGGACATATAACCCTGACGGGACAGGACGAAAACTATCATATCATCCTCTCCTACCTCCTGCTGCAGGGACATGATACGCGTCCAGAGCTCCATCTCAGCATACTCTGCCCTCAACGAGACATGATGCTGGCGAAGGAAATCGCGCAGACGGGGAATGGTATCCTTGTGGGCATGGAACGAGAGATTGGCACCAATATTCTCCGCTATGCGACAAACGTGTTCCAGCCATTTATAGAAACCTATCTCGTACTCCGCCTTCTGAGGCACAGCCACCACAATACGTCTCAGCGTGTTGGGCGGCACAATACCCTCGTAGGCGATAACCTCCAGAAGCGTGGATTCGGAAAGCGTCCTTGCGCTGGGATACTGCTGCCCTACACCGTTGTATGCTACAAGCACCTCGCCGCATTCGCACTCCTTCATGGTGTGCATCACACCCGAGACGATGTTGTTGCTCACTCGCGACATCACCTGCATGGCGACATCCGCCGCCGCCGTGATGCGCTGCGCATGCTCCAGAAGACCCTGACGCTCGCGCTTGCGGGAATCCATATCCTCATCGTCGAACGTGACAGTGAGACCCACCATAGGAGTCTTGATTCTGTGATTTGACAGCATCATCGCCATCTGCGTGATATCATCCACCGTCTTACGGGTGTCGTAGAGCACCAGACAACGTCCGTGGAACGCACCGCGATTCTCCTCCGTATTGGCTTCCTTGATAGTGAGACGTCTTGCACCCCACTCTGTTGCCACGGAGGCAACGATACACGATACGAGGATGAGCATCACCGTGGCATCCAGAATGTCTTCGCTCATCAGCCCTACCTCGGGTGCCGCAGCAATCATCACAATAGCCAAAGCACCAGCAGAGTGTGCGCTGGAGAGTCCGAAAGCCAGAACGCGCGTTGCACCGCTGCTTCTGGTGATTGCCTGCATAACGGCTGCAGCAAGCCACTTGGACAAGAGTCCGATGACAATCATCACCGCTGCCACAAGCAGTATGTCCCTCGAAGCCACGAACGCACGCATATCAATGAGCATGCCCACACCGATGAGGAAATAAGGCACGAAGAGCGCATTGGAGAAGAACTCGATGCGGTTCATCAAAGGAGACGTGCGGGGGATAAGCCTGTTCACCAGCAAACCGCAGAGGAAGGCACCGAGCAGGGGCGCAATCCCCGCCACGCGGGCCAGCGCCGCCGACAGGAAGAGAAGCAGAAGGATGAATATAAACTGCGTGACACTGTCGTCATAACGTCTCAGGAACCAGCGTCCGATCCGCGGGATGAAGAGTATCATAAGGGCCATATACACCACTACACTCAACGATGTCCACACCAAATGCAGCGGAGAGGATGCCCCCTTGACATTCACCACGAAGGCGAGTATCAGGAGCGAGAGGAATGTGGTGAACGCCGTTGCCAGCACAGACACCGTCACCTTGGGATGGTGAGAGAAGCCGTAGCGCTGCACAACAGGATATGTCACAAGAGTGTGCGACGAAAAGATGCATGCCAGGAGCATTGATGTCATCATGCCGAAACCCAGCAGCCAGTGAGCCGCCGCAAGACCCATGAAGAACGGGATGGAGAACGTCAGGAGTCCGAAGATGAGTCCGAGACGGCCATAGCGCTTCATGCTACCCATGTCCATGCCGAGACCCGCCATGAACATGATGAGATAGATGCCCACCTGCCCGAATATCTCGAAACTGCGGTCGCGCTCCACAAGTCCCAAACCGTGCTCTCCCATTATGACACCTGCCACAATGAGACCGATGATGCTGGGGATGCGCAAGCGGCGCGACACAATGGGTGCCAGCAGAATCACCGCCAGCACCACGAAGAATATCCAAGTCGGGTCCTTTATCAACGACTCCTTTACTTTAATAAGATGTTACTATGCGAAACGCTTGTCGTTCTTCAGCAGCCACTCGGCTATCTGAACGGCATTCAGCGCTGCGCCTTTCTTGATTTGGTCGCCGACAATCCAGAACGTAAGACCGTTGGGGTTGGCCAAATCCTTACGCACACGACCTACATAAACGTCGTCGCACGACTCCAGGAAGAGAGGCATGGGATATTTCTTTGATGCGGGATCGTCCATCAGCTGAAGTCCCTCACCGTTCTTCACAGCCTCCTGGAACTCCTCCACGCTGACAGGAGACTCTGTCTCTGCCCAGATAGCCTCACTGTGACAACGCAGAGAAGGCACTCTGACACACATGGCGGAACAGTCAGCGTCCGTGTGCATGATTTTCTTCGTCTCGTTGAACATCTTCATCTCCTCCTTCGTGTAACCGTTGTCGGTGAATACATCAATCTGAGGAATCACATTGAAGGCCAGTTGATAGGCGAACTTCTCCACAGTGGGTTTCTCACCTGCCAGCACCTGACGATACTGCTCGTAGAGCTCAGCCATAGCTGCAGCACCGGCACCGGAAGCAGCCTGATAGGAAGCCACGTGGATGCGCTTGATATGGCTTATATTCTCCAGCACCTGAAGAGCCACCACCATCATTATAGTGGTGCAATTGGGATTGGCGATAATGCCGCGAGGACGGTCGAGGGCATCTGCCGCATTGCACTCGGGCACCACAAGCGGCACATCCTTATCCATGCGGAACGCAGACGAATTGTCAATCATCACAGCACCGTACTTTGTAATCGTCTCGGCAAACTCCTTCGAAGTGCCGCCGCCGGCGGAAGTGAATGCTATGTCAACGTCCTTGAAGTCGTCGTTATGCTGCAGGAGTTTCACCTTGATGTCCTTGCCACGGAAGTTGTATGTGCGACCTGCGCTGCGCTCTGAACCAAAAAGCACAAGTTCGTCCATCGGGAAATTTCTCTCTGCCAGCACACGCAGGAATTCCTGTCCCACAGCACCGCTGGCACCTACAATTGCTACTTTCATATCTGTAATTCTTTGTTATCAGTTATATTATTAATTCCCGGAGCTACATATCGCCCGGGATGCCCGTCCTTCTCCAGGAATGCATCCAGATGAAGAACTGCAGCGTGGAGTATGCCGGAATGTATAAATTCTCCTGCGCCCCATATCCCATACCGCTGGGTATGTATACCATCCACATTTCTCCTGATTTCATATACTGAAGCGCTGTGGAAAAGCCCTCCGCGAAAGCATTCACCGAGTTCTCCACAGTACCCGCTGTCTCGGTATCGAAGTCTCCGAAGAAGGTCTGCGACATCACAGTCTTGATTTTCGTCAGCTGATTGTCGCTCCCCACATAATCAAGTCGCTCCATGAGCCAACCTCTATAGGCGATGCAAACGGTGTCCGTATAAGTAGGACTCTCACAACCTACAGTCTTCGTGCTGCCGAGCCTTTTCATGACAACGCAATTCGTGTCATTCACCGCCATGGCAGTCTTAAGGAGTGTGCGGCGAATGCGCCATGGACTCTCTTCGCCCTTGGCAGCAATATCCTGACGTGCAGAATCCAACACCTGCATGAACCACACATCATTACGCTCCTTCCAGTTGTAGTAAGCATTGTAACCACCTTCCGTATCCGAACAGGACACAACCAGCAGAGCAACAACGATTATCGTTAAAAGATTTTTCATCAAAGCAACTTCTTCAATAGCGATGTGATGCTCACCTGATCCTCAATAATGCCGCGCAAATCCGCAATCTTCACACGCTTCTGCTCCATAGTGTCACGGTCGCGCAGGGTTACGGTGTCGTCCACCAGAGTCTGCTGGTCCACAGTGACACAGTAGGGACAACCGATAGCATCCATGCGGCGATAACGCTTGCCGATCTGGTCCTTCTCCTCGTATTTGCAGTTGAAATGGAAGCGCAGGTCCTTGATGATTTCCTGAGCCTTCTCAGGCATACCGTCCTTCTTGGTGAGAGGGAATACAGCCAGCTTCACAGGAGCAAGAGCTGCAGGCAAATGCAGCACCGTGCGAACCTCACCGTTCTCCAGCTTCTGCTCCTCATAACTGTGACACATGATAGAAAGGAACATGCGATCCACACCAATAGATGTCTCAATCACATACGGAGTGTAACTCTCGTTGGTCTCGGAATCGAAATACTCTATCTTCTTGCCGCTGTACTTGGCATGGCTAGAGAGGTCGAAATTGGTGCGGGAATGAATACCCTCCACCTCCTTGAAACCGAAAGGCATCTTAAACTCGATGTCTGTGGCGGCGTTGGCATAGTGAGCCAGTTTGTCGTGGTCGTGGAAACGGTAGTTCTCTGCGCCGAATCCAAGATTCTGATGCCATTTCATTCTCGTCTGCTTCCAGTCGGAGAACCACTGGAGCTCTGTACCGGGCTTCACAAAGAACTGCATCTCCATCTGCTCGAACTCTCTCATACGGAAGATGAACTGACGTGCCACAATCTCGTTGCGGAAAGCCTTACCTATCTGTGCGATACCGAACGGAAGTTTCATACGTCCCGTCTTCTGCACGTTGAGGTAGTTGACGAAGATTCCCTGTGCTGTCTCCGGGCGCAGGTAGATGGTGGAAGCACCCTCTGCAGCAGCACCGACTTCGGTCTTGAACATCAGGTTAAACTGACGCACATCGGTCCAGTTTCTCGTGCCGGATATGGGGCATACAATCTCCTCGTCGAGGATAATCTGCTTCATACCCTCCAAGTCGATTCCGCCAGGAGCATTCATCACCTTCTGGTAGCGCTCATGCAAGGCATCGCGCTTCTCCTGAGCCTCACGCACACGCTCGGAAGTTTCCCTGTATTTAGCCTCATCGAAACTGTCGCCGAAACGCTTGCGGGCCTTCTCAACCTCCTTCTCTATCTTGTCATCGTACTTTGCTATCTGCTCTTCTATGAGAACATCGGCACGATAACGCTTCTTGGAGTCGCGATTGTCGATAAGAGGGTCATTGAAAGCATCCACGTGACCGGAAGCCTTCCATGTAGTGGGATGCATGAAAATAGCAGCATCAATACCCACGATATTCTCGTGGAGCAGCACCATAGACTGCCACCAATACTGCTTGATATTGTTCTTCAACTCCACACCGTTCTGACCATAGTCATATACGGCTCCAAGTCCGTCATAGATGTCACTTGAAGGGAACACAAAACCATACTCTTTACAGTGTGAAACTATCTTCTTAAAAACGTCTTCTTGCTGTGCCATTTTATCTTAGTTATTTATTTTTCGGGCGCAAAATTACAAAAAAAAACTCATATAGCTAAAAAAAGCATTATGTTTCAATCCCCAAACTTCAACTTTTTTGTACCTTTGTGCTCGCTTTGGCGGTTCACCCTCACGCGGTTGTGGTGGAATTGGTAGACACGCCAGACTTAGGATCTGGTGCTTTCGGGCGTGAAGGTTCGAGTCCTTTCAGCCGTACAAAAAAGAAATAAAAAAAAGAAACGCCATAAAGCAAAGCGGGAAGCCTTCATCCGACTTCCCGCTTATTTTTTGATTATTTCTTCTCCCAGAATTTTTTCAGCAGCTTTAACTCTTTTGCTGTCAGATACGTCACAGCTCCGTGTTTCTGCTCACTGAAATTAGTGCGTTTCATAGGACAATTCCCATCATTGAAATATCCTATGGGATTGTAAGTAAAAAAGTCCCTTGTCTCCACAAAACCGAAATTCATAGGACGGATGCTGTAGTTGTCAAACATGACAACATATTTGTCGGAGCCCAGACGTTTCCAACAGTTGGGAGCCTCGTGACCGCGCCGTTCACCGTCAAAATAGGTTTCATCAAAGGTGTAGGGACCGGTGAGATTGCGGGAGTAAGCATGTTTGGGTGTCGCACCGCTCTCGTGACTCACGTAAAAGAGATGGTACGTATCACCCACGCGTATGATGTCGGAGTCAATAATATTGTATTTCTCCCCGGGAGCCTCAAGCAGCAGTTTCGGCTGACTGATAAGGGTGTTGTAGTCGTTGTTTACGTAGACATAATATATTTTGTTCATACCCTTACCCTCACGCATCGTGAAGTGTATCATCAGCTGTCCGGTCCCTTCGTCGAACACGGTCTCCGGGGCCCACACACAACCCACTTCCGACCATTTCATATCCTCCTGGTCAGGCAGTTTGGAGAAATCTATATTGGTACGCTTCCAATGAATAAGGTCGAATGACTTCATCAGGACAAGTCCTCTGTTGTTGCCCCAGCCGTAGAGTTTTCCGTCGCGTTCCCACTCCGTGGTGCGTATTCCGTCACGCTTGCCGAAGACATGCAAATCGGTCATCGAAAGATAGAAGCCTCCATCGGGTCCCCGGAAAATGTGAGGATCACGGATGCCGTGCTGCTCTGCTATACTGTCACCTCCGATGACAGGTTTATCGTCATTGAGTGCCGTCCAAGTGTAACCGTCTTGGCTCACTGCCATGTGCAACCCGTGATCCTGGTCCTTGTGATACACCATGAGATAACCGGCATAGTCCTTCTCGTTTACTTCGCTCTTTGCCTGTGTTACTGGAGCTGTCATCAATCCCATTAACACCAATAGGAGTGTTTTTTTCATAGTCTAAACCTATATTCCGTTTATTTTATCAGCATCTTCGCTGTTTCTATCATCGAATCCTCTCCTTGCAGTGCTTTCTCCTCGTCAAGAGAGCATTCAATGTCAGGAGCGATACCGTGTTCCGTAACATGCCCAAACACATCATATTCGGGACACGCAGAGAATCTCACAGACCATCCGCACGGCAATTCGCTGGAGAATGGCAGTCCTCCGCCACCGCCCGTCTTGTCACCCAAAGTAATGACATGCGGAAGGGCTTTCATATTGCGCACAAAAGAATTGGCAGCAGAGTAACATCCTCTGTTGGTGAGAACAATGACCGGACGCAACCAGCGCACATAGTCGGCCGGAACAATCCACTCCTCACGGCGGGAAGAGAATTCGTCCCATCCCTTCCCCGTCTTGAAAGCGCTGTAGCCCACAAGCGTTCTTTGCTCAAGGAAATGAGATGTCAGGCATTCGCAATAATCAAGATTGCCGCCTCCATTGCCGCGAATATCAAGGATGATACCCTTACATTTGATAAAATAGTAGAACACCTCATTGATATTCGCATCGCTGATACCGGAAGAGAAAGAGTCGTAGACCACGTAGCCGATACTGTCCTTCACAATATCACCGTTGTCGTCAGGCCTCTCCCGCTCAAGTATCCTGTATTTCAAACCTCCTGCTATCTTATAGTCGGTGCCCAAATATTTCTCTCTGACCTCAACATCCAAATTCTTGGGATAGTCGTCGCGCCACGACCAATTACGTCCTATATCTGCCGCAGAATAAAGATTCACGTGTCCGTCCTTCAGTTCCGACAACATCTTGGTACAATGGTCGAACAATTCGTAACGGTCCATAAGTTCTACTTCACTTGTTACGTAGCGCCCGCGAACCTCTTTCCAATCTACCCCCAATGTCTGCTTCTTATACGAGAGAAAACAGTAGTGCTCGTCTATTATCTGCCACAGAGCCTCTACATTCCCGCTTCGCGTGTTCTCAAAGACCTCTTCACTGACACAACCGGTCAAGACAGGCAACAGACAGCACAATAATATCGCAAGCACTTTTTTCATCTGTTCCTAATTAATGTAAAACGACGCACGAAACCTATCATAGCACTATGTCCCCAATCGTGCCACTTAATATCATTTGCCGACTGCTGCCGTATATCGTTGACATAGGCGATGCGCAGGGAGAAATTTCTCAACGGGATGTCAAGAGCCAGCTGCTGACGAAGATTGAATCCAGTGCCGAACCACATGGGGAGTATGCAGCCCCCTACCCCGTGCTTTGATATATCATAATAGCTCTGCCCGTATTGCGGTGAGAACAGCACTCCTATCACAGGTATATCCGCCTTATAGTCCAAACGCAGCGGCATAGTGCCGACACGGAAGGAATAGCGCGCTCCCACTGTGGCAGAAAAACGTATATTACACCGCGCGTTGGCCGGATTGTTGGTATTGCGCTCATTATAGAGCACTCCGCCATACAATCCTCCGAGCGCTCCAAGTGTCACCCTAAGACCTTTCACAGGTTTCCAATGATGCTCCCATCCAGCATCAAAAGACAATCCTCCTCCGTATGCCACAGGTCGTGCCAAAGTGGTGGAAACAGGCGTTGTGCGCGAGAAATGTCCTTCCACCTGACACACAAAACCACTTTCCCTCTCCGTCATCCAAAAGACTGACAGCTGCCATCCTTTATAATTCAAGGGCGAAAGATATGTATCCTGCTGGCGCACAGAACCGACACCGAACTGAAAGGTATTTTCCCGCTCCTGTGCTCCTGCGTAAACACTCAGGAGAAACAGCGCGAGCGCTGACAACAAACGCCTAATCGAAAAGATGCATCTGACCATTCAGCTCGTCTCTAACGTCCTCCTGACTTTCATCATCGTCGGACGATGCCACATCAACAGGCTCCAACACGGAAGAAGGTTCCGGCTCCTGAGGCTTTCTCGTAGGCTCTAGTTCCTCCACCGCGGCCACTTTGAACGTCGTAACACGCTTCCCCTTCGCCTTCACGCTCTTCACTGCAATGAAGGATTCTGCATCCAGTTCTATCGGTTCACGGAAGTCGTCGGGAGCACCCATCGTCACTTTGATGCGCGGGTATGGAGTGTCGGTGAGCAGCAGAAGCCGACTGCCGGAATTCTCTCCCATGAAACTCTGCTTTTTCTGTGTCGCCTCCAATGGGAAGCGCTTCAGATAACAGAAACCGTTCTGCTCTTCATCCAGAAGCACCGCTGTCCATATCTTACCGGAGTCATATTTCTCTATGCGCACAATATCATCTTCAAAATGCACATTGAGGTCAAAGTTCGTAAGATAAAATTCACCCGTAGAACGCACTACGAGTATTTGGTCGTCACCCTGAAACTCTCCCAGATAACGTCCCTGCTCATCGTAGTTGAGACGATTGACATCCTTGTCATACCACACATGTCTGCCGCCCAGTGTACTGCCTCCATGACTCTTGAGCAGGATACGTGCGATATCGTTCTTGGAAAGGAGGTTACCCATCGAGGCGCGTCCTTTGATGGCGAGCTCCGAGAAGTCGTAGTCGAAGAACACTTTCTTCAAACGGGGATTCGGTTTGAGTATTACCTTGATAACCTCTGCCTCACCGTTGGGATTACATGTAAAGTAGTTCACACGGCTCTTGGGGGTGCCTTTCGTCACATCGTATTCCTTGTCGCGAGTCACACCGGTCACATTGAAACGCTTTACATAATAGTTGCCGCCACGCCCGTCGCGGTAGACACAGTTGTATATCGTGCGGGCATCGTTCTTTTTGAACACAGCCACATGGATTATCTCCGCCTTTCGTCCTTCGCGCTTTGCCTTCTCCGTTTCACCCACGAACACCTTCTCCTGCACACGTATCACCTTGTATGTACCGTCACGGTAGAAGAGAATAATATCATCTATGTCGGAGCAGTTGCACACATATTCGTCTTTCTTGAGGCTTGTACCGATAAAGCCCTCTTCCCTGTTGATATAGAGTTTCTCATTCGCCTCCACAACCTTAGCCGCAGAGATTGTATCAAAGCTCTTTATCTCCGTCAGGCGCGGATGGTCCTTACCGTATTTCTCACGGATATATTCAAACCATTCGCAGGTGACATCCACCATGTGAGCCAGTTCACGGTCTATCTTCTTTATTTCATCCCTGATGGCAACGATGTGCTCGTTGGCTCTGTCCTTATTGAATTTCAGGATACGTGCCATGCGTATTTCCATCAGTCGGAGGATATCTTCCTTTGTCACCTCGCGCACCATCTTCGGATACCACGGAGTGAGCCTCTCGTCAATCCATGCGCAGGCCTCATCCATCGTCTTCGCCTGTTCGAACTGACGATCCTTGTATATTCGTTCTTCGATGAATATCTGTTCAAGCGTTGAGAAGTGCAGTTGCTCTGTAAGTTCGCCTTTGCGGATGAGCCTTTCCTGTTTCAGCAGTTGCAGCGTATTATCCACGCTACGTCTGAGCACATCACTCACGGTGAGGAACATCGGTTTGTGCTCATCAATGACGCAGCAGTTGGGCGAAATACTCTCTTCGCAATCGGTGCAGGCATAAAGGGCATCGATGGTCTTATCGCTCGAAGCACCCGGCTGCAGATGCACCAGTATCTCCACCGATGCGGCAGTCATATCCTCCACCTTGCGCACTTTTATCTTGCCCTTCTCTGCAGCCTTCAGTATGCTGTCAATAAAGGTGGACGGCTTCGATGCCGTACCTGTAGTTTTGCCATAAGGAATTTCCGTGATGGCAAGTGTCTTGTTGTCGCGCTTCTCTATCTTGGCACGCACTCTCACCACTCCGCCTCTCTGCCCGTCATTGTAGCGCGATACATCTATCGAACCACCTGTCGGGAAATCGGGATACAGATGAAATTCCTCGCCACGCAGATACTTCACAGCAGCCTCGCATATCTCGCTCACGTTATGGGGCAGTATCTTGCATGAAAGACCTACCGCAATACCTTCCGCACCCTGCGCCAGCAGTAAAGGGAACTTCACAGGAAGGGCTATCGGTTCCTTGTTGCGGCCGTCGTAGGAGAGTTTCCACTCCGTCGTCTTGGGATTGAACACTACGTCCAAAGCGAACTTCGAGAGGCGGGCTTCTATATAACGTCCTGCTGCTGCATCGTCACCCGTGAGGATATTACCCCAGTTTCCCTGACAGTCTATCAACAGGTCTTTCTGTCCCAGCTGCACCAGCGCATCCTTTATGCTGGCATCGCCATGAGGATGGAACTGCATCGTGTGTCCTACGATATTTGCCACCTTGTTGTAACGGCCGTCATCCATGCGCTTCATGGAGTGAAGGATGCGGCGTTGTACAGGTTTCAGACCGTCCTCGATATGCGGCACAGCACGATCGAGGATGGTGTAGGAGGCATAGTCCAAAAACCAGTTCTGATACATCTGGTTCAAATGGTGAGTAAGGCCCTCTTGTGGTGTCTGTTTATCTGTCATATATGGCTATTTTCCGCGCAAATATAGTAAAAATATTTCAATCTTATTCTCTTTACCTTATTTTATTATTTCTTATTAATAGAAAAAGTCCCGCACCCTATCGGTGCAGGACCTTTTCCTTATTGTATTTCCCTCTCATCCGCCTCCTTTTCCGGAAGGGGAAGAGAGGAAAATGAATTGCAATTACTTCTGCAGGCCACCGGCAGCATTGTACATCTTACCGTTCTTCACGATGACAATCTTGTCCTTGATGAAGTACTTGCCGTCCTTCAGAGCGCCTTCCTCTTCAACATCAAGAGACTTGATGCCGGTCGGAGCGCCGGTCTTCTCGAACTTCACGTTCTTGATAGAAACCCAGCTGCAGTTAGCACTCTTCACGATGAAGTTGATGTCGAGGACTCCGTCTGTGAATACCTCTCCACTAGCCTCAATCGTCTCCATGAAGAAGCGGGTACCGGCGATGTTGATTGCTCCGGTAGAAGGAATAACCTCCCAACTGCAAACGCCGAGACCGAGACCGGTCACCTCTGTATCTTCAGCGAACTGATTAGAGAGATGCTGACGTACAAGTGCGGTTACGGTGTATACACCGGGCTCAAGACCTGTCATCTGAGCATGGATGGTATTGTCAGCCAAAACCTCGCCGTCGCCAGTCCAGTACTCAATGAACGGAGCCGTGTAGCCGGAGCCGTCGTTGTCACCTTCAACACTCCAGGTGTTGATGTAGTAGCCGTGATCGTAATCACCGCCGTGAACATCAAATGCAGAAAGCAGCAGGTCGTCAACAGTGTTGTTGGTGTGCCATCCGGTACCGAATACGGTCGGGCCATAAGCCAAAGCCTCTTCGTTGGTCCAAGTGCCGTTGTTGTAACCGTTCTGGGCTGCAAGGTGAGCCTCACCGAATGTAGCGTATGCCTCAGTTGTGTAGACATTGGTGTTAGCCAAAATGTCATCCACTTTATCAAGAGACTTCTTACCCTCTGCGTAAGCGTCAACAGAAGCCTGAGCAGCATCAATTGCAGCGGCAGCAGCCAGATAATTAGCCTCGCTAGGATCTGCCTCGTAAGTTGCGAGAGCATCATCCTGAGCCTGAGAAACAATTGCATTCATCTGACCCACGACCTTAATCAGTTCGGGCAGACCTGCGCGTACGAGAGTCAGCTTGAATACGTCGGCCTTATACCACCAGTAGCCCTCAGGATTGTAAGTACCGTTCTCATTACCGCCAACCACGCCAATTGTTACTTCAGCAGGAGCGTAAAGTTTGAAGCTGTACTCATTGAGAGAAGCTACAGCGGCATTCGTGCACTTGAGACCTTCGCTGTGCTCACCATTTGCAATCAGGTAAACCACAGCACCGTCGGAAGCTGTCATAGCAGAGAGTTTGTACTCACCTGCGGGCAGTTCACCGATGTTCTGAGTCAAAGGAATACCCTGCCACCATGTATTGAAGAGCCAATTACCTTCAGCACCTTCCATAGCATAGGTTGCATTGCTTGTAGAACGTGCACCGGTATCACTGCTGGAACCTACAGTCCAACCGCTGGTGTCACCAGTTTCAAAGCTGGGGTTAGCAATCAACAGCGACCAGTCGGAACCTGCGGTAGTCTGAGCCTTCACGGCAACCAACAGAGCTGCCTGGCAATCAGCCTTCTGCTCATCAGTTACAGCCACGAGGGTCTTGTTGTCGTAAGCAGCCTTCACCTCGAGAACCTTATTGTTGGCATTATAAACGGCCTGACCGTCTTCATCCAGAACGCTGGCAGCGTTGATGATGGCAGCAGCTTCCTCATAGTTGGCCACACTGATTGTTGCAGCAGCATTGGCAGCGGTGAGACCGTCAATCATGCCCTGCAGGGCAGCAATGTCGGTAATCTCTGTATAACCTGCGGTTGCAGCAACAGCATCTGTCAGGTCACTAGCCACAGTAGCGTTCATCACGCTGTTAACAAGACCTTCGGCCACTGTCAACAGTTCGCTAATCTGATTGTAGTAGTAGCTGAGATCGGAATCGCCCAAGCGAGTGAGCTTCCAGGGACCGATTACGGTGTAATCACCGACTTCGGGCTGTGCTGTCTTCTCTATACCGATGGTCACCTCACCATCAGCAGGCAGGTTGAAGGTAACCTCGTTGACGTACTGACCGGCAGCGAACCATGCCTTTACAGCATTGCTGCTATTGGGCACGTACTTCTCGTTAACTACAACAGAACCGTCACCGGCTGCGTAGTCGACATCGGATGCACCGTCCCAGCGGTTCTGAACGAGTGCGCTGGTCTTAACGCCTCCAACGTTTGCATACAAGCTAGCGAACTTGGTTTCCGTACCGGCCTCAATGGCAGCATACTCGTCAGCCTCGCTACCGCTATAACGGTAAGCAGCCTGAGCTGTCAACTTGTACTGACCTGCGGGCAGATTGATGGTCTGATTGAAGTTATAAACAGCGTTGTTAGCGGCCTTCACGATACCAGAACCATCGATAAACTTCGTACCGGCATCATCGAATCCCTTAGGATCAGTGCTGGTCAGATCGGCATTCACGATGTGATCGGTGTAGTCAGTAGGTTCGGGAGCAGGAGCTGCACCGAAGTAGGTCAGACGGAAGTTATCGAAGATGACCCACTGATGAGCACCTGTTGCCTTTACACC
>Ga0247611_10005192_pt1 | contig 17443 bp, 13 predicted proteins | sample 177DNAGHGhighgp2_FD_192422 | JGI IMG/M metagenome (GOLD analysis project Ga0247611, IMG submission 192422) | Sheep rumen microbial communities from Palmerston North, Manawatu-Wanganui, New Zealand - 1770 DNA GHGhigh gp2 | ecosystem: Host-associated > Mammals > Digestive system > Stomach > Rumen... | reverse complement strand
TTACATCCTCTACGTCCAGACTGAAATCAACCTCCGGCCAAGAAAACTTCTGAACTTTTCTTCGCCAAAACAAAAATTCTTGCTATCTTTGCACAACAGTGTTGCACTTCGAGGTTGAATCTACAATACACCTCCTTCCCCCTGCCACACAATAAAAACGCGCCATCCACGTTACTCAAATAAAACCACTTGTTATGAGAACTCCACACGACGCCCGCTACATCAACCCCTACACCGATTTCGGGTTCAAGAAGCTCTTCGGCACCGAATTCAACAAAGATCTCCTTGCCGACTTCCTCAACGCCCTGTTTGAGGGCGAACAGGTCATCACCGACATCCATTACCTCAACAGCGAGCGTCTTGGAGCCAATCAGGAGTCGCGACGCGCCATTTTCGACGTCTATTGCGAGAACACAAAAGGCGAGAAATTCATCGTCGAGATGCAGAACGTATTCCAACAATTCTACAAAGACCGCAGCGTCTACTACGCCACCTTCCCCATCCAGGAGCAAGCCGACAAAGGCGACCAGTGGGACTTCCGTCTCAACCGCGTATACACCGTCGGCATACTCAACTTCGTCTTCCCCGACGACGAATACAGTCCCGAATGCATGCACCATACCGTCAAGCTGATAGACGTGGACGACAAGCACGTCTTCTTCGACAAGCTCACCTTCATCTACCTCGAAATGCCTAAGTTCAAGAAGAAGGTCAACGAACTTGTCACCCCCTTGGACAAATGGCTGTTCGTGCTTAGCAACCTCTCCAAACTCATGGAGCGACCGCCCGAATTGCAAGGTCGCATCTTCACACGCCTGTTCGAGCAAGCCGAAATCTCACGCTTCACCCCCGAAGAGCAACGTGCCTACTATGACAATTTCAAGGCCTGGAACGATATCAACAATGCTGTCCTCACAGCCCGCCGCGAAGGTCACGACGAGGGTCGCGAAGAAGGCCGCGAGGAAGGAAGAGAACAAGGGCGCAACGAGAAAGCCCGTGAAATAGCCCGAAACCTGAAGAGCGCCAACCTCCCTGTGGCCGACATCGCGCAGGCCACAGGCCTCTCTCCCAAAGAAATTGATAGCCTATAAAACGCAACAACACTCTGCAACATGAAAAGACTTGTTTCCCCATTACTTCTTACCGCCTATTGCATCCTCACGGCAGCGCTTACTCCAGTCACCGCCCAGACCGAAAACCGCCTCTGGAGCCAAGGCCCTCTCACTTGGGACGACTTCACCCTCATGCCCGCCTCCGAGTCAGAACCATCGTTGCTGCAATACGAACTCGGCTATGCTCCCATCCACGACACCATCGATGGCATCCTGTCGCACTACTACCTTGCCACCGCCCGCATAATCCCCAGCTCGTCGTGGGTCTCCGCCAACCACCGCACCCCGGAACTGCTGCGCTATCACCAAGTGGTATTCGACATGCTTGAAGTGGAACGCCGCACCCTGCAACGGGCGCTCAATGCTGCCGACAACCCCAGTGCCTTCCAAAACATGCTCTACGCCTCCAGCGACAGGCTCAACACCCGCATAGCCGGTTTCCGCAGCCGCACGCACGACGGCACCGACACCACCGACCTCGCCACCTTCGAGCAGCAAGTGCGCCACGAACTGGCCATGCTCCCGGCCACCTACCGGCCCACCTATTCTCCCCATCCCTTCGGCTACTGCGCCTACGTCTCCCTGGGCGCGGCCCTCCCTTTCGGCACCATGGGGCAGGACTTCACCCCCGGCTTCACCATCGGCTACGGGTTCGACTTCTCGTGGAATCGCCACGTATTCAATGTCGAAGCCTACACGGGCTACCTCGACGCCCGCAAGCCGTTGGCACTCTTTGGCTCACACAACCAGCCCCCAGCGCCCCATAGTTTCGACAAAGGGCAATCCTACAAACTGTTTGTCATCAACTTCGGCTATGGCCACCTGCTCATCGACGACACCCGTATGCAGCTGGCTCCTGTCCTCTCCCTCAGCCTCCGCCAGCTCAGCACCCTCCGCAACCACGCCGACCATTTCACCTACACCCGACTTGAACCCTCCATAGGTCTCATGTTCCGCTACCACTTCTGGCAGCAGAACCCCTTCCCGCAATACAGTGCCCTCTTTGGCAACAAGCGCATCGCCGAGCGCAACCGCCTATCATTACATACCAAAGTGCTTCTGTCGTACTCCTCATTTCCGCGCATTGAGGGCAGCCCCGCCGGTCTCAACCTCATGGCGCAAGTGGGCATCGCCTTTGGCGGACGCTACCAGATAGTAGAATAATCCACTCTTTCACAACCATATATATTCTACTTCTCCACTCTTTCATTTATAGGTTATTTCTGGATGAACGATAAAGTAATATAGAACGGGCGATGAACGACGGTTAAAGTTTGGGGCCGAAAGAAAGGGAGTAACCGCTAAAGCAGTGGTTATCAAGCCTCTTAAAAACAAAATATCCCAAAAACATGTTTTTTTTTCATCCAATTCAAAAAAAAGTTGTACCTTTACAACCAGTAAAAAATGAAAGATAAACGTTGGATATTAAGGAAAGATTATGACAAAGAGGTAGTTAAAAAACTTGCGGAAGCATTAGGCGTAGATGAAATTATCGCCACGTTACTGGTTGAACGTGGTGTTACGACATTTGAAGAGGCACGTTGTTTCTTCCGACCAAGCTTGGACCAGTTGCATGATCCTTTCCTCATGAAGGACATGGACCGCGCTATAGCTCGAATCAACGAGGCGGTCCGCCGTCGCGAGCGCATCCTCATCTATGGGGACTACGACGTGGACGGCACGTCGGCTGTTGCCTTGGTGTACTCTTACCTCAGTACCTTCCACCGCAACATCGACTTTTATATTCCCGACCGCGACAGCGAGGGATACGGCATCTCGTTTCAGGGCATCGACTTTGCCCGCGACACGGGAGTGAAGTTGGTCATAGCCCTCGACTGCGGCATTAAGGCCATCGAGCAGGTGGAGTATGCCCGCTCGCTGGGCATCGACTTCATCATCGGCGACCACCATCTGCCCGACGGCGACAACATCCCCGCGGCTGTGGCTGTGCTCGACCCCAAACGTGAGGACTGCCCCTACCCCTACAAAGAGCTCTCGGGCTGTGGCATAGGGTTTAAGATTGTCGAAGCCCATCAGGAGCAACGTATGGGGGTGCGCCTGTGCGATCCGCCCGACCGGCTCGACGACGCACAGCGTGAGAAGCGCGATGCCCTACAGCTCCGCATGCTCAAATACCTCGACTTGGTGGCGGTGAGCATCGCGTCGGACATCGTGCCCATCATGGGCGAGAACCGTGTGTTGGCAGCTTTTGGCCTCAAGGTCATCAACACCCATCCCCGTCCCGGCATCGAAGCCATACTCACCTACGGCCACATTGAACGCCGCTCCGACGAAGATCAGCGCCTCCATCCCGAAGACAAGTCCTACTTCCGCAAGGAACTAAACATCACCGACCTTGTCTTCTTGGTTGGTCCACGCATCAACGCCGCCGGACGCATTCGCAGTGCTTTTGACTCCGTCCGCCTGCTCCTCAGCGACAACCCCGCCCAGGCCCATCTGCTGGCCGAGGAAATCAACGAATACAACAAGCAGCGCAAGGACCTGGACAGCTCGGCCACCGAGGAGGCCAAGCGTCGCATTGAAAGCAACCCCGTGCTGCGGAACCGCAAAAGCATCGTCCTGTTCGACGAGAACTGGCATAAAGGGGTGGTGGGCATTGTGGCATCTCGGCTGGTGGAGGCTTACTACAAGCCCACTGTTATCTTCACACGGTCCGACGACCTCTTCACCGGTTCGGCTCGCAGCATCAAGGAGTTCGACGTGCATGCGGCATTGGAACAATGCAGCGACCTTCTGGAACATTTCGGAGGGCACCGCTGTGCCGCCGGGGTCTCCGTCAAACCTGAAAACCTCGAAGCCTTCACCCTCCGGTTCGAGGAGGTGGTGAACCAAACCCTGCCCAAGGAGAGCATGGTGCCCGAGATTGAAATCGACGCCGAGATAGACTTCGGCAAGCACATCACTCCCAAATTCCTCCGCATCCTGAAGCAATTCGGGCCTTTCGGACCTGAGAACAATGTGCCAGTGTTTGTGTCGCACAGTCTTGTGGACACGGGCTATCCTCGTGTGGTGGGGGCCAATCACCTCAAGTTCAATGTAATCTCCCTGCTTTCGAGATCCAAGACATTTCCCGCCATCGGTTTTCAGCTGGGCCACTGCTATCCCCGCGTAAAGAAAGGCCACCCCTTCACCATCTGCTACACCCTCGAAGAGAACTACTGGAACGGCAAAACCGAGATACAAATCAACGTCAAAGATCTCCACTTCGACGAAGACTAAAAACATGAATCCGATGGGTTCCACCGAAAGACTGAGAACCCTTAACAACCCATCAAAAAACATCCAATCATGGCAGACGACAAGAAAATCATATTCTCGATGGTGGGCGTGGGCAAGCTGATACCGCCCAGCCGCCAGATACTGAAGGACATCTACCTGTCTTTCTTCTATGGTGCCAAAATCGGCATCATCGGTCTCAACGGCTCCGGAAAGTCGAGCCTCCTGAAAATCATCGCCGGGGTGGACAAGGACTACCAAGGCGAGGTGGTCTTCGCACCCGGCTACAGCGTGGGCTACCTGGAGCAGGAACCCAAACTGGACGACAGCAAGACGGTCAAGGAAGTGGTGCAGGAGGCTGTGCAGCCCGTGGTGGATGCACTGAAGGAATATGAGGAGGTGAACAACGCCTTTGCCGAGCCTGACGCCGACTTCGACAAGTTGTGCCAACGGCAGGGCGAGCTGACCGAGCTGCTGGAGCAATACGACGCCTGGAATCTGGACAGCCGGCTGGAACGCGCCATGGACGCCCTGCGCTGCCCCGACGAGGACACTCCCGTCAAGAACCTCAGCGGCGGCGAACGCCGCCGTGTGGCGCTGTGCCGTCTGCTGCTGCAAGAACCCGACATACTGTTGCTTGACGAGCCTACCAACCATCTCGACGCTGAGAGCATCGACTGGCTGGAGCAACATTTGCGCCAGTATAAAGGCACCGTCATCGCCGTCACGCACGACCGCTATTTCCTCGACAACGTTGCAGGCTGGATTCTGGAGCTGGACCGTGGCGAGGGCATCCCCTGGCAGGGCAACTACAGCAGCTGGCTGGACCAGAAGACCCAGCGGCTGGCCATGGAGGAGAAGCAAGAGAGCAAACGCCGCAAGACCCTACAGCGCGAGCTGGAATGGGTACGCATGGCACCCAAGGCCCGACACGCCAAGGGCAAAGCCCGTCTGGCCGCCTACGACCGCATGATGAACGAAGACGTGAAGGAGAAAGAGCAGAACCTCGAAATCTTCATCCCCAACGGGCCACGACTGGGCAACAAGGTGCTGGAAGTAGAGGGCGTAAGCAAGGCATACGGCGACAAACTGTTGTACGAGAACCTCACCTTCAGTCTGCCACCCGCCGGCATCGTGGGCATCATCGGCCCCAACGGGTGCGGCAAGACCACTCTGTTCCGCCTTATTATGGGCTTGGAGAAGCCCGACACCGGCACTTTCACCGTGGGCGAGACCGTGAAGATTGGCTATGTGGACCAGCAGCATGTGCAGATTGACCCCGAAAAGAGTGTCTACGACGTGGTGTCGGAAGGCAACGAGCTCATCCCGATGGGTGGCCGCCTGGTGAACGCCCGCGCCTACTTGTCGCGTTTCAACTTCACCGGCACCGACCAAAGCAAGAAGGCGGGCGTGCTGAGCGGCGGCGAGCGCAACCGTCTGCATCTGGCCCTGACATTGAAGAGCGAGGCCAATGTGCTGCTCCTCGACGAGCCCACCAACGACATCGACGTCAACACCATGCGCGCCTTGGAGGAGGGCTTGGAAAACTTTGCAGGGTGTGCCGTGGTCATCAGCCACGACCGCTGGTTCCTCGACCGCATCTGTACCCACATCCTCGCCTTCGAAGGTGACTCGCAGGTCTACTTTTTCGAAGGCAGCTACAGCGAATATGAGGAGAACCGTCGCAAACGCCTTGGCGACGACACCCCACACCGCCTGCGCTACAAGAAGCTGATGAAATAACTGTCAGCCATGTGTTCGAAACGTTTCTTAGTCCTTCTTGCTCTCTGCTGTATGCTTTGGGTTCCAGCCCTATCTGCGCAGGAGGTAGTCGTAAACCGCGATGAGGACGGGCGCATCGTAAGCTCCTCACACCGCGTGGTGGATGCTGACGACCATCTGGCCGTACTCATCACCTACACCTACGACAGCCTCGGCATTGTCGAGACCCGCACCCTCCAAAGTTATGACCGCCACGGTCGTCCCCTCCGCAAAGAAATCTACACCGCCGACGAATACCTTCTCTACACCGAGCAGAACCACTACGACTGCCACGGCAACCGCACCCGCTGCGTCCAAACTACCTACGACGAGGAGGGTACCCCCTCCGACAACACCTACCGCTACCGCTACACGCGCCGCCCGGATGGCTCCTACCGTCTTGTGGGCATCCGCCTCAACGGGAAGGAGGTCCCCTTTGAGGAATAAGACCCGGGCCATCATCGCCGTAATAGCGATAGTGGCAGTACCCTGCCTGCTCGTCCTGCTCATGGCAAAGCATGACCGGCAAGAAGAACTCGTGGCGCAACAGATAGCCGATACAATAGCCCAAAACGTCTATTTTGAAGGCAACCTGATTTCCTCGGCTGACTACAACAACTCTACGGTGCTGTGCATCCAGGTCGACACTGCCAGCGTCGACTCTTTCTACCACTTCAGCCGCCCGCTGGCCCTCCGTCTTGCCAAATGCGTGGCCGCGATGCCCATCGGGATAAGCGACAAGCATGATTCGTCCTGGCTTTTCAAAACCAAAGCCCAAAGGATTATCGTAAACAAAAACCACTCCGGCCAGACCCAGTATGTGAAAGGCACCGACACCCTGACAGAAGACCTCTACCTATGGCCTGCCAAACTGGAAGAGGTACACCTGCTCATTGCCTGGGAGAACGCTGTCGCCAGCCTAAAAGAACAAGTGCCTGCCCAACCCTAATCCCAAAGCACCAGAAGATGCTAACACCTCAACATTCAAACACTAACACATTCAAGCATTAACGCATTCAAAAACATGCCTGTCGATCGAAACAAAATGCTGCGCTACCAGGTGCTCAACACCTGCTTTCAAGACACCTCTCGCCACTACCATATCGGCGACTTGGTGGACAGCTGCAACCGCGAGCTGCGGCGCTACGACCTTCGCGAGGTGTCCAAACGAACAGTGCAACTCGACCTGCAAACCCTTCAGGCCGAACCTTACAACGTGGAATTCGACCCCGACCTGAAAGAGCAAAACATCTATCGCTATGCTGACACCTCCTATAATCTCGAATTGTTGAAGCTGACAGCCCCCGACCGCGACGCACTGACAAGGACTATCGAAGTGCTGCGCGAACGCTATAGCGCCCCCGACGAGCAGAACCCCCAGTGGCAATGGATGCTCACCACCCTGCAAGCCATCGCCGACAATCGCCCTTTGGAGAGTGCCGACCCCTACGTCAGTTTCGAGAACAACGAGGCCTTTGCCGGTAATGCGCATTTCGCCACTCTGCTGGAGAGCATTATCAACCACCATCCTGTCATAGTACGTTACAAACCATACTTCCAACCCGACCCAGAAGACTGGAAAACTCACCCTTACTATCTCAAGCAGTTCAACAGCCGCTGGTTTCTTTTTGCCGCAGTTGAAGGACGCGATGGCATACAGAACCTCGCCCTCGACCGCATATACAGCATCCGCCAGTGGCGGCACACCTACCGTCCGCCGGAGGTTGATTTCAGCACCTTCTTCGACGACATGATTGGCGTGAGCCGCAACAGCGACATGGCTGTCGAGCAGATAATCCTGCGGGTGTCGAACCAGCGTTACCCCTATGTCGAGACCAAGCCTTTCAGCGAGAATCAGCGCATCGTCGACTACGATGACCAAAGCCACACCATCACTTTTCCCATGCTGGTAAACCGCGAGCTGGTGGCCGAACTACTCTCCTTCGGAGACGACATCGAAGTACTACAACCCCAACACCTCCGCCGGCAGATAGCCGAAATTGCCACCCAGATGCACGGCCTTTATCATTAAGAAAAAGATGGAAAAGTCGTTATATCAAAAATAATTGCTATCTTTGCAACCGTCATTAATTTAATGGCGGTTAAATTAATGGCCATTACATGAAATTCTATGATAGTCTCATAGTCCGTGTTAGTGACTTCCCCAAACACAAACCATTTTATGCAATTAATGCGCTGTACTGCATAAAAAAGAATGTTTTTATGCAGTATGAATTGTTGTTTTGAATAAAAACGTATCTTAGTCTCGTTATTTACTTTGGATACTATAACGCTAATTGTCACTCAATGGTCTATACCAGTTCCTATATTCCAGATATAAATGCAACACTGAGTAGAAACAAAAAAAAGCACCACTGCAAATGCCATAATAAGGAATTATCACGAAGCGAAAAGTGCAAAATAAGGAAGTTTGACAAAACATTTTTGTACAGATAAGGAATTAATTCGTATCTTTGCAAAAAAGTATAATAAAGCACCGCGCAAAAAGGTTGCACCCCAAGAGTGTAATTTTGCAGCCGAAAACGAAATAAATAATTAACAAACAAGAACAATAGTCATGAAAGAAGGAACAGTTAAGTGGTACGACTCCACAAAAAAATTTGGTTTCATCACACCAAATGACAGCAATAAAGATGTGTATTTCCACGTTAGCAATGTCAAAAACGAACTATTAGTTTTGTTAGAAAATAATAAAGGGAAAAACGAACCAGTTGTTTTTGAGGAGAAACCTTCAACAAAATTGTCTGGTCAAGTTGAAGGTTTTGAGGTGGCTCTAGATTTGGAGAAGAGAAAGGTGGGCTATATTCACAAGAAAGAAAAGGGATTCGAGAACGAAGTATTCTATATTAAGGACTATCACTCTGAAAAAGAATATTTTTTACATCACAAAAATATTAGAAAAGCTACGGACAAATACGTTACATACGAAGAAGAAGACCCTGTAGTTTTCACCCCAGAAGAAAATGAAAAAGGTTGTATGGCAAAAGATGTGTTACTGGTTGACACTAGACCATTTATTTTGGGTTTTGCTTCTTTTCAAGATTACGATGGAGCAATACGGGAACTAGTACAACCTAATATGTGTGAAGATGAAAATTGGGACTATATTCAGAAGCCAACTGGAAGCTACCCCATACTGAAAAGTTACCTTAATAAGACTTGCGAAAGGGTGGTAAATCAAGGGAAATACAAAATAGGAAAGGCAAATGACGGAACTGAATATTTGTTTTTTAATACTGGATTAGTAAATGTTTTCCAAGACGAAATCTTCGCATATTTTCAAAAGAACAGAAAATATTCCGCTAATCAACCTTGGGGAATTCATATTCCTGAGTGGTGGTTTTTGGAATTTAACACTGACCAATCCTATTACCGAAAGTTCTTCAGCGAGTCACCCGAAATAGCAACATACTTTGAAGAGACTGAAGTCCAGAAACTTATTTTTGACACAACCCTCACAATTCGTCCTAATTGGGAGCATTTAAACAAACGTAGAATAAGAGTGGATTCAGAAGACATTCAGGAAATGACAGAACAAGAGTTCCATGAAGCTATTGAGGACTCTATCACAATGGCAAAAAAAAGAATTAAACGGAATTACAAAACAGCAATCCCTCATTTCTACAACAATGACATCCAGTTCTTAGTCCCTTTATGCGAAAGAAAGGATAGAGGAAAAGCTTTGGCAGCAATGGTAATTCAAAAAAGTGAGCAGATTTATGAGGTGACGACAATCTTGACGCTTGACCAAGCATATAACAATGCTAGACTCCTCGCCAAACCAGATAGAGAATGGTTGAATCCATAAAACATGTTCAGAATAAAACACCCCTAAGCTATAACGCCAGAGTTATCTGGCGTTTTTCATGCTCTATGTAGCAATGTTTTTTTACCTTTACAATCGAGCGATAAACCGCCCTCACTAAATATCAAAATTATTGAAACAAAAGAAATACGCTAACGCCACAAAAAATAACCAATACAGAGCAATCGATCGTACCAAGAATGCTAACAGAAGTCCATTTACCACAAAAAAGATGTAAACGGTAAATTTTTCTCATTAGATTGTACCATACATAGTAAAAAATCATGGTAATGCTACCATATATATCCCAACAACAAGTGATAAGACCCATGCATTCCGATTCCAGAAATTCATTCATACCTGATCATCCCGGCCAGCTGGAGGAAGTAGTTGTTGCTCCAGATGTCGAGGTCGTGGGGATTGCGGACAAAGGGCATCACATCGGCTTTTACTTGCCGAATATCGGTAGTCGACAGGCGTTCTTTGAGTAGGTCCACAAACTGGTCACGATTTACATCCAGACCATTGAATTCTTTAATCCTCACTTGCAGGTGACGGAAATTCAACGGTACCTGATTTCGTACATACCACTCGAAGTCGTACCAGTCGCGCCCTTTCACCCGATGTTTCCACTGCCGAAATACCAAGGCATGCATCTTACCGGCAAACAGATTAGGCAGGGAGACGCAGCGCGTGAAGAATGAGAAGGGCTGTAACAAGAGCCGCTCCTCTGTGTCGAACTGCAGGGGAGGCTCGGTATCGACCTCTATCTTTATCTTCAGGCTCTTCTCTGTGGTGAACGAAAGGTTATACACATCGGTGTTGTCTTTCAGAAATGCCGACTCCACTTTGCCGAAATTGTGCTTGTCCTTCTTGGTAATCTCCACTTCGCGTCCCAAGAGACGACACTCGTCGATGATGTCTGGGAAGTATTTCTCCAAAGTGAAGTTTTCGTCTTTCTTCAACAGACAGAAGTCCATATCTTCCGAATATCGGTTCAATCCATGGAAGATACGCAGGCATGTGCCGCCATAGAAAGCCGCCTCAGAAAAGAAACCTCCCCGATAAAGACCGCAGAGCACCACCTGTTGCATCACCTCATACAGGGCATTGCGGCGGGCATCGGCTGTATCCATCGGGTAGTGCGAAAGCATCTGTTCCAATATGTCATTCATGGCTTATCAGTTTTATTAGAAGGGTTATCATGTTGTTTTTCACTGGTGCCTGCTTGCCGCATTGCTCCAATAGTGCCACATCGAAATGGTTGATGGCATCCATGTCGAAGCGCAAGTCTTCTGCCAGCCAACCATTGAGGCTTTTGATACTGGTGGCAGCAAGCCCAGGAGTTTTTACAATGAGGTCGCACAAGGCCTTCTCGGGCGAGGCAATAAGGTAGGTGTCGTCGCCCTGCATTTCCTGTCTGATGCCAAGGGGGAAATAGTTCGGTGGGCACGAGTGGTAGGAAAAGCGCCCAATCGGTGTGTCGAAGCTGCGACTGTGCTTGATGGTCATCGACTGGGTTTCGTACACACGCTCGGGAATCAGCCCATAATGCCGCAAAGCCGTATGCATACTGACGTATGACGGGCCATAAATATGGTTTGCTATCAGCATGGGGATGATAGTGGCTCCATCGTCGGAGCTGCGCACATATAGTCCGCGCTTAAGCCGGATGATATGCCCCTCCTGCTCCATACGGCGTGCCTTGTCATTGATTTGACGGGTTTCTGGGTACAAAGAAGCCAGGACAGCTGGCGTAAATGGAGTGTTACCAACCTGATTCAGTGTTTGTTTTGTCATTTTCCAGAGATTGTTTCAATACTGCAAATATACGAATTTCGTACAGATAAACGAGAAAAAATCGTTTTTCTGTACGAAATTCCTCATTCTCTCCCCTCTATAATGCCATATAAAACAAAGCGTGCAAAAAGGTTGCACCTCGGAGGTGTAATTTTGCAGCCAGAAACAAACAAAAACCGACCAGATTATGGAAACAAAGAATGACACGACACAGCAGCAAACCTACACCATGGATGCCGACCAGCAGACGGCATTCAATCTGATTGAGAGTACCAACACCAGCCTCTTTATCACGGGCAAGGCAGGGACGGGCAAGTCCACTTTCATCAAGGAGATTCAGGAGCGGATAGCCAAGAACTTCTTAGTGCTGGCCCCGACAGGCATTGCCGCCATCAACGTAGGCGGGCAGACGATGCACTCGTTCTTCGGCTTCCCCTTTGAGGTGATAGGGCCCAAGACAATCATGAAGGTGTCGGAGGAGAAGCGGCAATTGCTGCAACATATCGACACCATCATCGTGGACGAGGTGTCGATGGTGCGGTGCGACATGGTGGACGGAATGGACCGCTACCTGCGCACGGCGTTCGACACCCACATGCCCTTTGGCGGCAAGCAGGTAGTGTTTGTGGGCGACCTGTTCCAGCTGCCGCCCGTGGTGGCCGACCCCGCCGACGAGGACATGCTCAGCCACCTGTGGGAGAAGGGCAAGCCCTACTTCTACAAGGCGCATGTGCTGAAGCGGATGAACCTGCCCAAGATAGAGTTCCGCACGGTGTATCGCCAACGCGACAGCCGATTCCTCGACGTGCTGAACCGCCTGCGCATCGACGAATGCACGCAGCAGGACCTGAACCTGATCAACCAGCAGGTGAGCTTCTCCGACGACACTGAGGACTACTCGGTCATCCTGTCCGCCTATCGCAAGCGGGTAGACCTGATGAATGAGCAGAAACTGGCCGCGCTGGAGGGCGAGGAGTTTTGCTATACGGGCAAGGTGACCGGCAAGTTCAACGCAAGGGACTTCATCGTGCCTGAGCAGCTGAAGCTGAAGGAAGGGGCACAGGTCATCTTCTGCAAGAACATTTCGCGCAACTGCGTGAACGGCACGATTGCAAAAGTGTCGAGCTTGGGCGAGGACACCATCACCGTGACCCTGAAGGACGGCACGGAGGTGAACGTGGGACAGACCGTGTGGGAAAGCTATGAGCGGGTGTATGACCGGGAGACCAAACAGATGAAGTCGGAGGTGGTGGGCACCTTTACGCAATACCCGTTAAAACTGGCCTGGGCCATCACCATCCACAAGTCGCAGGGCATGACCTTCGACCGCATGCACTTCGACCTCAAGCGCGGACTCTTTACGTCCGGGCAGGCCTATGTGGCCATCAGCCGCATGCGCTCGTTGGAGGGACTGACGCTGAGCAACCCCTTGATGCAGCACCACATTATCCTCGACCCCGAAATCAAGGCTTTCGCCAACTCATACAACGACACCGCCCTGATTGACGACGAGATGGAGATTGGGGAGAAGGTATACGGCTGCCTGAAAAACAAGGACTACGACGGCGCCGCACACACCTGCCTGACCTACGTGGTGAAGAAGTGCCGCAAGGGAGACTATCGCAACGCGGCACTACTTGCCAAACGTATGTTCGACGTGATGCTGGACGACGAGTGCCTGATGGGAGAGACTGAGGGCGTGGCACTGCTGAAGGACAGCAACATGACGTGCGACTTCCTGAACGCCGTGTTGTGCCTCTATGGGAGGCGGTATGAGGAAGCCATCGGCTATGCCGACTTGGTGCTGGGCCGACGGACATGCTTAGAGGCGATGTTCATCAAGGAGCGTGCCCTGTATGAGCTGGAGCGGTATGACGAAGCCTACGACATGGTCTACCAAATCATCCTGGCCGCCAACGACTCGGACGACAGGAAGGGCATCGACAAGAAACAACTACTGCTGGAGGCGAGAATCAACACCCATGTCGGCAACCCGAATACGACCGTCTGCAAGAAACTCATAAAGATATGCCCCGAATGCCAGTCGGCGTATATCATTTTGAGGGCGGAGGCGCGGAAGAACGGGAAAGCTCTGGATACCAATGAGGACAGCGAGAACGATGAAAACGAGCGCCTTGTGCTGGCGTTCAACGACGGCACGCTGTCTGACGAAGACTTCCTGAAACTCCTGAGCGCGACACCGAGAAGCAGCAAGGCCTTCAGTCGGCTGAGCCGACGTTCCTGTACGATTGCCTGACCTTCGGCCGAGGGAGTAACCGGCGACTAACGGGGCGCGGCGGCAGCGGCGAGGTAGCGCTCGGCGCGGTGGGCGACGTTGCGGCGGAGAGCCTGCTTGTAGAGGGAAATCTCGAGGCTGTGGTAGTTGCCTTCGCGGCCGATGAGGGGCAGGATGTAGTCGGTGCGGGTGTAGCCGCCGACATGGAGCAGGAGCGACGCGGTGTCGAGGGCGACGGTGAGCGTGTCGGGCAAGAGGGGGCTGACAAACCGTGCGGGCGTGGCATCGGTGCGCCAGTTGACGGGGTTGATAGCCATGCGGTTGCCACGACTAATCATGGGGATGGCACAGCTGTTGTCGCGCACAGAGTTGTAGCACACCGTGACGCCAAGGTCGGTGCTGTCCTTGGCCGCACGCAGGTAGGGGCTACGAGCAAGGTCAGCGTCGGTGACACGCCAACCGATGACGTATGCGGCCACCATGCGGCTATAGTCGGCCGGGTCGAGACGCTCCATCAGGTCCACCACGGCGGCAGCCCCCTGGCTGAAACCTGCCAGGATGAACGGTCTTCCCTGGTTGAGGTGGGCCAGATAATAGGCAAAAGCGCGGCGCACATCGGTCAGGGCAAGGGGCAACCGACTGTCGACAAGACTATCGGAAGCAAAAGTCTGGAGGGTGCACTGGCGGTAGTAGGGCGAATAGAAATTGAAGTTGCCGCAGAGGATGTCGTCCACCCCCTTCATCTCGCCGTAGAGGAGGGCGCGGATGCTGTCGTTGTAGGTGTCGGCAAAGTGGCAAGGTTGCGCGCCGAGGGAATAGTCGCCGGTCTCGGTGGAGATGATATAGAAGATATCGACCGGGGCGTTTCGGTCGGCCACATACCACTGCGTGGCATCAGAATATACGGGCGGTCCCGGAACCACCGCGACAGGACGAACCGACTGAGACTTGCGGCAAGACACTGCCACCACGGAGGTCAGCGCAAGCAGCGAAACAGCAAAAAGGCTTGCAAAAGAACGTTTTATAGCCATAACCTGTTGTATTATTGATAATGCAAAGATACTGATTTTTTTATGATTGGTGAAAGGAGAATAGCCCAATCCCCCATTCTCCATCCGCTCTATTGCAGAGCACTATTGCTTTAAGCCAACCTTTCTCGATGTCGCATCCCATTGAAATGCTGGAAAGTATGCGTTTCGACAACCCTACATTGTGGCAACTGGAATTATTGATATTCATTCACTTCGAGCTTGCTGAAAGAGCAGCCCGGCACAGGAACCACCGTCTCGCCATACTCGAAAGCCATATATTTTCTATTTTGTTTCTATTTTGTTTCTATTTTGTCTATCAGAAAGAGAATATATAGTGGAGAAAAGGAACGGAAGTGATGCAGAATGAGGGGGGCGAAGGCCCGGATGCAGAGCCGCAACGGGAGGGGTTTGACAGGTCATTATTTTTTGAGGCGACGGATTGTCGCTGTGTGGATTTTTTTGTGTATATTTGCATCGTTGATTGTTGAACGCTTTTATTACATACCAATATGAATTTTACTCACTTGCATGTTCACTCACACTACTCGATGCTTGACGGCATGTCGAAGATTGGCGACTTGATCAAAAAGGCCAAAAAGAACGGCATGTATGCCATGGCCTTGACCGACCACGGCAACATGTTCGGCATCAAGGACTTTGTCGACACCATTGAGAAGGAGAACGGCAAGGTGAAGGACCAGATAAAGGAGCAGGAGGCGGTGCTGAAGAATGACGGCGCCAGCCCCGAAGAGAAGCATGAGGCGGAGCACAAGATAGAGCAACTGCGGAGTCAACTGTTCAAACCCATCATCGGCACGGAGGCCTACTGCGCACGCCGCACGCTGTATGACAAGGACAAGGACGTGAAGGAGATAAACCCGGAGACGGGACGCGACCGCATTGTGGACAGCAGTGGCTACCACCTCATCCTGCTGGCCAAGAACCTGAAGGGTTACCACTCGCTCTGCAAGCTGGCCTCGATAGCCTATACCGACGGGTTCTACAGCCGGCCGAGAATTGACCACAATGTGCTGGAGCAGTACCACGAGGGACTGATTGTGTGCTCGGCCTGCTTAGGCGGCGAGATTCCGCAGCTGATTATGAAGGGCGACCTCGAGGGGGCGGAGCGGGCTGTGCTGTGGTTCAAGCGAGTGTTCGGCGACGACTACTACATCGAGCTGCAGCGCCACCGGACCGACAAGCCCAACGCCAACCGGCAGACCTTTGCCATGCAGGAGAAGGTGAACCCGGTGCTGATAGAGCTGGCGCGGAAGCACAACATAAAGCTGGTGGCCACCAATGATGTGCATTTTGTGGAGGAGGAACACGGCGAGGCCCACGACCACCTGATTTGCTTGGCCACACAGAAGGACTATGCCGACCCCGACCGCCTGCACTATACGAAGCAGGAGTGGCTGAAAACCCCTGACGAGATGGCGGCGATTTTTGCCGACCTGCCCGAAGCGCTGGAGAACACCATGGAGGTGGCCGACAAGGTGGAGGTGTACAGCATCAACAGCGACCCCATCATGCCGATGTTCGACATACCGGCCAGTTTCGGCAGCGAGGCGGAGTACCGCAGCCGCATCACGGAGAAGGAGCTTTTCGATGAGTTTACGCAGAACGATAAGCACGAGGTGGTGTTGAGCCAGGCCGATGCCGAAAAGAAAATAAAGAAGCTTGGCGGCTACAACAAGCTGTACCGCATAAAGTTCGAGGCCGACTACTTGGAGCGGCTGGTGTGGGAGGGAGCCCGGAAACGCTATTTGGCCGACCACACGGAGTTGTCCGCTGCCTCGGACCCGTCGTCCATCAAGGCCGCCCTCACCGACGAGCAGCGGGAGCGTATCGTCTTCGAGCTGCACACCATCAAGACGATGGGTTTCCCGGGCTATTTCCTCATCGTGGCCGACTACATCCGCGGGGCGCGCGAGGAGCTGGGCGTGAGCGTAGGGCCGGGACGTGGCTCGGCGGCTGGCAGCGTGGTGGCCTACTGCTTGTGGATTACCGACATCGACCCGCTGAAGTATGACCTCCTGTTTGAGCGTTTCCTCAATCCGGACCGCATATCGCTGCCCGATATCGACGTGGACTTTGACGACGCGGGTCGCGGCCGGGTGCTGGACTGGATTACGGAGAAGTATGGCAAGGAGAAGGTGGCCCACATCATCACCTACGGCACCATGGCCACCAAGAGCGCAATTGCCGACGTGGGACGCGTGGAGAAGATAGACCTCCCCACCGTCAACAAGCTCAAGGAGTATATACCTGACCGCTCCTTCCCCGACAATATCAAGGACGAGAAAGGCAAGTCGCCCAAAGTGAACCTGGTGAACTGCTACAAGTATGTGCCCGAGCTGCGCCACATAATGGAAGACCCCGGCAACGACGAGCTGAAAAACATGCTCACCTATGCCGCCGAGCTGGAGGACACAAACCG
>Ga0247611_10005191_pt1 | contig 17449 bp, 20 predicted proteins | sample 177DNAGHGhighgp2_FD_192422 | JGI IMG/M metagenome (GOLD analysis project Ga0247611, IMG submission 192422) | Sheep rumen microbial communities from Palmerston North, Manawatu-Wanganui, New Zealand - 1770 DNA GHGhigh gp2 | ecosystem: Host-associated > Mammals > Digestive system > Stomach > Rumen... | reverse complement strand
TAAATAAGAGCCACAACCTTGCGCCTAAACCTCTCGGCCACAAACTCCATATAAACTCCAGGTGGATTCGAACCACCACCTCCAGAACCGGAATCTGGTATGCTACCATTCTTCGCACACTGTGCTCAGGCGCAAGCGGAGTCCACCATGGAGCAATTTGTGATGAGGGAGGGACTCGAACCCACGACCGGCTGCTTCGTAGGCAGCTGCTCTGATCCGACTGAGCTACCTCACCAATTTGCGGAAGCAGAAGGATTCGCGCTCGACCTTTGGTCGCTTTGCTCGCAAAGAAACCTCCGGAACCTGACGGTTCAGCACGTTCTTGCTTTGGCAAGCGTCTCCTTCGTCGCCGAGCGAGCAGTGTGCCGCTTTAGACCTCTCAGCCATACTTCCATCATCATTTCGGGTGCAAAGGTATAACAGGCTGATGAAGCCTTTTTTCGTAGCAGAGAAAAAATACATAAAAAATAGTTTTTTGCAGAAAAACAAGAACAAAAGAATTGCTATACAAAACAAAATACCTACTTCATGTTAATCTGCTTTTGCTGGCCGTCACAGGTGGACAATGCTCAAAACACCGCGTTTTAGGTATTGTGCACCTTAACTATCTGATTTTCAGAAAGAAAGCCACCCAATCTATCATGCCGAGTAACAAAGCGGTAACAAATGCACTCTTTTATGGCTCAATGGATGGCTTTCGGGTTCAAAATTAAGGAATTCTTTCGATATAACCAAATTTTAATGGAGAAATCTATCTCAGGATCAGGCATCACCCTCGATACGATCATCCCCTATATAATATTTGAGATACCATTTCTTGAATGGCTCTACGCATTCACGCATCGATCCGCTATCCCAATGGCAGAATCGATTGAATAGTAGGGCTTTCATACTTGCAGGGGTATCATCCATGATCTCGAAATATTTCAGACCTGAATCATTATACTCCCTCTCGATGGTCTTCAGATAGTCTGCATCCGCAACACTATCCATCTTTGATGCCCTGAGATTGAATTCGACCCATGACTTTTCATATCCCCACAACAATTTTGAAACACCCTCAGGGCAATCATCCTCACCCCTATAATATCGGCATAACCGAATTAAGCTCTGCTCTGTCACCATATATCCCTAATTATATAATCTGAGATAGAAATCTTTGAAAGCATCAATATCCTCTCTTTCACTATATTGGAAATATCTATTCATGAGTAATGCTTTCAGGGTTATTGGGGTATCATCGAATTTCTGAAAATCATTCATTCCCCTGAGGATATATTCCTCTATACAGAAATTGATATGATCCGAATCCACAATCATCTGATTAACCCATAATGATTCGATCCTCCAAGCCGTAAAACGAATATCGGTCTGAGGGAATGGGGAATCTTTCTCTCCTTTGTAGTATCTGCAATGATGCAATAGATCTTTTCTCTCCATAAATGAATATTTATCCAACTCTAAGAGGGGTATCTATCGGAACTCTAAGAGCCTCAGGAACCGCCCTCCTTTCATTATCTGCTGCAAAGATACTCATTTTTCCTGAGATCCCCCGCAGATAAAGGGATTTTTTCGCATTTATACGATTTTGGTTACTTTCCATCATGGAATGTTTTCGGGTATTGTTACCCATTGAATATCACGCAGTTATGATATGGTATCGGGTGACGAGTACCAAAATACCCCCAAAATTGGTATCTCTAAGATATCAATCTATCTCTCTAAGAGATCGCCCGAATCGCTCTAAGAATCAGGGCTGAGGCTCATTCCTGATGGATCAGATCGCCATCACGGATCATGGGGATGGATCGTAGAAATGATGATCGCCTTTTTTATAGGGATAGGCAAAATAGGCATTTTCGGCATTTTCATCTTCACAGCTCCTTCTTTTTCATGTCTCGTTGCTTTTTATTAGAAATCCGCATTTTCCGCATTTTCATCTTCACAGCTCCTTATTTTTCGCCCTTTTTATTAGAAAGGGGCAAAAGGGGCATTTTATCAATCGATAGCCTCATCATGGTTTGCGCATTTTGCGCATTTCCTGCGATCCTGACCCCGTTTCTCATCCTGAGGTGGGTATTTACCCATCCTGAGAGTGAAATCCCCTCAGAACCCACGATTTAGATGATCTGAGGAATAACCGACACCGCTTTTTGCTTATTCTTATCAAGTACCCGAGCATAGATCTGAGTGGTTGCAATTTCCCGATGCCCTAAGAGCTTGGAGACCGTATAGATATCAGTCCCCAAATCAAGCATCATCGTTGCAAAGGAGTGACGGGCGCAATGAAAGGAGATCTTTTTATGAATGCCAGCACTCGATACCCATTCCTGAATGACCCGATTAGTGGCTGATGTGGTAAGCAGATCCGCAAAAATATGGGATTCGGGCTTTCCCTCATCTCCCATCAATTCCACCGCCTGATGATTGATATCAAGATACTCCAATCCCCCCGTTTTCTTCTGTCTGAATATTATCCGAGCGAATTCCCCTTGATGATGGATGTCACCCCATCGGAGCCTGAGGATATCGCTTTTTCGTAATCCCGTCAGGCAGGAGAATAGGAATGCCGATTTGATCTGAGGGTATTCGCATTCGGTCTGAGCGAGGATCTTCACCTCATCAATAGTCAGATACATTCGGGTGGTTTCCTCTCCCCTGAATCCATCAATCCCTCTGCATGGGTTTTCAGGAATGATCCTATCCTCATATGCCTGATTGAGACAAGCACGGAGTTTGTTGAAATAGCTCTGCTTTGAATTTTCTGATAGAGGCTTACCCTTAACCCTTTTTCGGGAATCGTGATCCCAAGCGATCGCATCCCGATCGAGGTAATCCCTGAACCCCTGCACCCATTCAGGGGTGATCCTCTCGAAAGTGATCCTTTCGTTCCTCTCATATTTCATCAGGTGATGGAGACAAGAAATCCAATTACCCCAATTTCCTCGGCTCTCTGATCCGATCCTACGATTGCACATAGCCCGAAAGTATTCAAAGAATAGGGTATCGAGCTTATAGAGCGATCTGAATCCGAATTCCCCATTTTGGATATCCATGATGCGCTTTGATTTAATGGAGTTTGCAAGTTGCATAGTTTGCCGATTCCTCTCCTTGTCCTCTCGGTTCCTCTCAGGGATGATATAAAGCCTCAGGAACTCATAAGATCGCATCCCATTGATATAGATATCGAGATATAAACTCAGGTTCCCATTTGCCAATTTCTTCTGCCTGATATGAATAGGCTCCTTAATGAATTTCTCTGTTGCCATAGTCTGAAAGATTTAGAATGATAAACAGATTCCTCTAAAGATATTCACCTTTATCCGTTACCAAAAACGCTATTTCTCTAATTCCCTCTATATTCCTATAAAAGGCAATAAAGGAGATCAAATCTACCTTCTTTCCCGTTACCCATATTTCCTTCTTTTCTTTATTATGTAGTATAGTTACATTCCACCTATTGAGCCTCTTTTGTAGTTCTTTTAGGAGACTCTCTATCGGGAGAGATCCTATCTCAGTATTTACTATCTTAACCATAAATGATGATTTTATTTGAATGATGAGAGGGATGCCCGATGATGAGCATCCCCCGATGATTGAATTGCGTTGAAATTATATCCCGTTGAGTTCATTGAGATCCCTCATTGCTGAAAGGAGATGGAATATTACCGACTTGGATAGGCTGATGCTCTGATCCTTTTTCTTGATGATCTCTGAGATATCAGGAGTCTCGCCTGATTCGCAATAATCATCCCAAAATGATCTCAGACCGCAATCCTCGATGAACCATTCCCTAAGCTCTCCAAGATCCTTGTAGCCGTTGCGCCTTGATTTCTTCTGTGCCATAACCTTATCCTTTATGATTCGATGAATCGATGCACTCAAAGAAATATCCTGCATCCATAAGGATCTGATTCCTCTCGGTGATCGCATTCAGGATCCCACTCACTTTGTCGAGGGAATTGATAAAAGCCTGATAACGATCTCCGTGCTGGGAGAGTTCCATTACTACCGATGGGAGATCTGCGAAGAAATCCCGAAAGGAGACTCCCGTGATCTCATCTGTGATGTTACCACAATCAGCAAGGTTGCTGAGATTCATTCTTACCAAAGCATTGCGGATGGCTGATGCTTCATTCTCTGTGATCTGTTTCATAATCCTTAATTTTGAAATTGAACAATATTCTTTTGATGGGAGAGGTGCAGCCCTCTCCCTGATTAAACTCGGTTTATTTCTAAAAGACCTTACGAGGATTGATGTTATAATTCCCCTGAGGATTCTCAGCCTCGATGAGCTTCTTATATTCGGATGCCTTTTTCATCGAGCTGCATACCATAACAACCTCCCATGATCGAGTGTTTTGAATCAGATAAACTTTCTTTGCCATAACCTTGATATTTTGATTTCGATGCTGCAAATATAGGGATTTTCCTGATTGCCGCCAAATCCTGAAAACCCCTGAAAATGGGCATCGGTGCTTAATAAGCATCGGGTTTGGTGCTTATCAGGAATCAGGAAAAAGGGTTTTTTGGTCTATTTTGGGCTCAAAAATGGAATTTTCGGGCAAAAAATCGCTCAAAACCCCACTAAAAAGAGCGATTTCGGGCATTTTGGTGCTTAATAAGACCATTTAAAAAATCTTAAAAGTTGCGCTGGGGCTCAAAATGGATCGAAAAAGCATAAAAAATCGGGTCAAATGGCATCTATATCCACCGACCCGACCGAAAGAATCCGATGACTTCAGTAGCGATTACCCTCTGCTGAGGAAAGGGGGTAAAAGGTATCACCTACCTCATCCATCCAAATGGAAAAGTGAATAACCCTGCGGAGTTTCCGCAGTACCTCAGCCCCTTGGCAAAAGGAGCCTGAGGGTTCCGTTATCCCCACTCAGGGGATTATTTCTTATCAGGGAGCTTATTAGCCCATATCTCTGCATCCTTGGCAGCATCAGCCTCGACATTCTGAATGGCATCGATCCAGTCCTTATTGGCTTCCTGAAAGGTTCCATCTATCTGATAGTCCCTATCGGGCAATCCATTGGCGAAAGACTCGGCATCCTGCTTCATCTCATCCTCGCTCATTACATAGTCCAAAGTTCCCATGATTATTCTTTTTTATTGATTGAACTCTCTATTTCCTTGATGATGCTCTCACCCATGATCTTTGAGTTATTGATGGCAATACCGCTTTCCTGAGCCTCGTCTGCATCCTCGAAAGCGATATGGTTGAGCATTCTCCAGTCGAGATAGATAACTCCATCCGATGCAGTAATCAGGCTATCATTATAGGCATTCGCATCACCGATACCATAGATGATAGATCCCTTGGCAGCAGAAAGGATTCTAACCTCTCTATCAAAATCAACCATTTGCTGATGGAGAGCCTTTGCCCTTTTAATGAAATCCTCGAAATAGTTACCCGAGGCATAAATGGTGTTATCATCCTCGATCATCTTTTGATCATAGATGACTTTCCCTTTCTTGATAGAGAGATATTTCACTCTCTCATCTGAGATGTATCGGCAAATATCATCACACCCCCTAAAATAGAACCTTACCCCACTCTTACCGATGATTTCTCTCGTTTCTGCGATCACCTTATCAATGATCTGATAGGCATCAAGCAGGGAATCCAAGAACTCCTGCCTCTTAACGGGGATCGCAATGCCAGCAGCCTCCAACTCATAGGCGGCTTTTAGATTCGCCTTGATTGAATCGGTATTAAGAATTGCCAAATCCTTAACGATCTCATCCGTCACATCAAAATCCTTTGCGAATATACCATGATCTCTGAGCTTTGCGATCATATCATTCATCAGTCCGCAAAATGTTTCCAAATCGGCACACATCTTAGAGATGCGATTACCATCCCTTTGAATGGGGATCATTTTCTTTTCTTTCATAATTCTCATTTTTTAGTTTGATTATACCTTTTTATATTCTCCTTTTAGAAGTTTATTAGCGAGAGATTCAGCCACCAATTCAGCCGAGGTCAGGACATCACGATGATGGATATTCTCGACATAGGCGGCATAGTTCATTCCTGCACAGACGATGAGAGCCAATCCCTGAGGATAGTCAGCCTTGATCTTATCAAAGAGCTTCTTTCCCTCATCGATCCCGTTCTTATCCGAATTAGTCATCTTTCGATAATCCGCTGAGGCTCCCCTAATAACCTCATTCCCATCGAGTAGGATGGTATATCCGATGGATGATCTCAGGTTTCCCGTGATATCATTATAATTGCCTCTCTGACGGGCTACCCTCACACATTCCTCACCGATATATGAGAGCCTTTGGATCAGGCTATCGATTATCCGACCTTTGAAAGCCTCAATATTCGCTCGGATCTCATTCTTATTGGTCTTATTGACTATCGATTTTCCCATGAATTTGCACTAAATCGCTACTTTATTGTTACTCGGTGATGCAACTCGGTTGATTTCTGCCCTGATTATCACGTAGATAGATCGAATCGGTTGCAAAACCATCATTTTTAAGACTATGATTTCAGAGCCTCTTAGCCATCCCTGAGAATGAGCCTTTCACCTCGGAAACACCATCTTTCTCAATCTTCACCACCGAATAGCCTGAAGCCTCGATCTCAGCAGATGCCCCGTGCATCAATATGATGCGATATAAAGCCGTCTCATCGCATTTGATTTCGGCTTGGGTATTCCCCACCAAGAAAGCCCTCTGAACCCCTAAGAGATTGATTTTCCCGCAATCGATATAGACCCCGAATCTCTCAGGATGATATTTCTTGAACATCCTGAATGTCTCGATATCGGGGAATCCATAGGTAGTAAGGAATTCCGATCCCTGAGCCGAAAACATCAGGGAGATCATTTCCTCCATCGATTCCGTACCCTTGAACATATTGCATACATTCAATTTCTCTGCCACATCTCTCTTACCCTGACGGATGCAAGATGCGGATGCAAGAACCTTTGCCCTGCGCCATTTCTTTTGAGCCTCAACGATTTCTTTCATAATGCTTAATTATTTGAGTTTGATTCCTTTCATATTGATATCATCAACTGCATTTTGGAGATTCTTAATCACCTTTTTAGTCTCATCCATAGTCCGATCCATATTCTGAGTGGTTCGATCTATGCTTGTGACTCTATCGAAGATCGCATTTGCGGTGGCATTAAGATCATTCACTCCCTGAACGAGAGTATAGGTATGCCCTTGAATGGTTGTCAGGCGGGCATTATTCTCATCGACAGATTCCTGAGATGCGGTGGCTATTCCCCTTGCAGCAGCCTCCCTAACGGCTTCCTCAGGGGCGAAATATTGAGTTAGTTCCTCGGATAATCCATCCCACATCTCCCTCATCAATTCTCCTGCCTGATTCAGATCAGAGGCAAATTGTGATGCTGAGTTCTTGACCGCATCGATGCCTTGGAAATTACCCTTATCATCGAACCATCTCTTTTTGTATTTATCAAAGAGCTGACCGATCCTCGGCTCCAATACCTGAGAGATGAGCATCCTTTGAAGAATATCCCTCACGATATCATTCACTTTCTGATGCCAAGCCTCCATCGCATCCTCACCCTGAGCTGCTGCATCAAAGAATGCCTTTCCGAGTTCTGAGGAAAGATCCTGAGCGGTGGAACCGATGATTTCCTCCAGCATCTCATTGATGAGATCCGCCATCTCATTTGCGAGTTCCTGAATATCACGTTTCCAATCATCGATCTTATCCTGATCGACATCCTTTTTGTCTTGTTCTTCTTCGATCTGACGATAGATGAGGATCTGTTGCTCCGCAAGGTTTTCGAGCTGCTTGCGGGTTGATTTGAATCTTTCCTCACCAAGAGCCTTATTTGCGGTATATTCAACCTTTGCATAGGCATCTGCGATCTTATTGATGGATCTCTCCATCATCTCATTCTCATAGATCATCTGACCTATCATCTGCCCCCAAAAGTTACCATATCTCTTTGACACCTCATGGAGCCTCATCACCTCTGCGGTGGTCTGAATATATACATTCCGAACCCTCTCGACTGCATCACCGAGCTTATTCTGCAATCTGACTGCATCCTGATTATCGAGCTCCCATTGGAGCTGATCGATCCGCCTTTGCAGATTATCGATTTCCTCCTGCTTGGAGTCATCATCATTGAATAGGGAAGCGATGGCGGTAGCCACTTGGAGAGCTGCCGATATGACTGCAAGGATCACGGATGCCTTCTCGATGATGGAGATGGCGGTGGCTCCTGCCGTAGCTGCACCAACGGCTCCTGCTGCGGCTGCATCAACTGTTGCCTCCACTCCCTGAGCGACAGATTTTCCCGTATCTCCGATAGCTTCAATCACGGATGAGGTCGCATCGAGGATATTATCTGTGAAATCAAGCCCTTTCTCAATGCTATTTGCAAGATCAGCAGAGAAAACCTGAGCGAGATCCTTAGCCTTACCTCCTACATCGGTGATAGCCCCTCCGACTGATTTGAGATGGGTCGCAAATGACTTATAGGATGAGGTGAGCTTATTTCGGGCATTGACTACCTTATTCTCTGCCTGAGTATTCCTCTGCGTTGCCTGAGTGAGCTTATTCCGAGCCTCCGTTTCCTTTCGGGTTGCCTCGGTCAATTCCTCGCAATCTGCAGTAAGCTCCCCATTCTCGATCTGATCCAAGATCTCACGATGATATTCGAGAGCCGCATTAAACTCGGTTTGAGCCTCATTGACCTCTCTCTGAGCGGATGCCATTTCTGCGAGGGCATTGGTAAGCTCTGTTTTGGCTGATGCCATATCATCGATGGATTTCCGCAAGGCTGAGAATGGATTGCGGGATGCGATCTCATCCTCCATCTTGGTAATGGCTTCCTGATAGTTCTTGATCTCGGTTGCATCCATAGATGATTTATTATCCTCGAAATACTTCTTGATCCTTTCGAGATTGAGTTTCAGGGCATCGGCTGAATGTTTCCCCATGTCACCAAAGATCGCATCCCAATCGATAGCCTTTTTGAAATCATCGCTCTGCAACTGGGCGAAAGATGCCTCCATCTGCTTGATAGCCTCGTCCAAATATTCAGAGGGGATATATTTGAGCTTCTGCGCCCATTCCCTTTCAAGTTTCTCCATCTTCTGCTGAGTGGTTCCATAGGCATCTATGAGGGAATCCGCATAGTTCTGACGAATGGCTGCAATCTCTTTCTCTCCATTCTCAACTATCAGGCTCAGACCCCGATAGAATTCCTCCGAGATCTTCTTGTCTTTCAGCAGGGACTCCATATATTGCTCCGTTGACATCTTACCCGCATCGGAATTGAGCCAACCATCCTCGGTAGCCCCTTTCTGCTGCATATAGATCTGATGCTCTGCCTCCTTTCTGACCTCTGCGAGTTTCCTGAGGTTATCTTTCCAATCTTCGATGCGCCTTGCGGTTGCCTGACGGGAAATATTTATCTCCTTGGTAAGTCCATCCTCTTGTGATTGGATGATCGCATCGGTGATATCATCATTAGCATCCTTGATGTATTTCCTGACCTCATCCCGATAAGCCTCCATGATCTTTTTCATCTCGGCTGCTGATTTCTTGGGATCAAAGGCATTGCCATTCTTACCACCATTGGCAGAATTCGGATCGATATGGAAATTGAAATCATTTTGAGATTTGAAATCGAGGATCTGCTGCTGCAACTCCTTATATTGAGCCTCCCATTTATCAACCTCTCCCTGAGCCTCATCGATGGCTTTCTGACGGGAGATCTGATCCCCAGCCTTGGTATTGTACCAATGATCGTATTCTCCATTCTCAGCATTATTCTTGACCGAAAGGAGATTGATATAAGCCTCGGTGTATTTGTTGAGAATCGCCTGAGCCTGAGCCTCCATCATCAACATCTGACAATAATCGGATCCCTTGGTTTTCAGGACTTCGAGCCATTCGGCACGGGATTTGTGATATCCGAGGGTCTGCCCATATTTTGAGTTGAGATCGCTGATGAGCTTCTTTTCCTGATCCTGAGTACCATTGAACTTTTCGAGGGAACGGATCGCATCATCGATCCCCACTTTAGCCTTTGCGAATGTCTCATTGGCATTCTTCATCATCTCCTGCTGCTCTTTGATGGCTTTCTTGGCTTCCTCGGCTTTCTTCGAGAAATGGGAATAAGCCTCATAGATGGCGGTCACTCCGAGAGCGATCCATCCAAGGATGGGGATAGATGCCATAAGGGATTTGATGGCTGCACCGATCATCCTGAAAGATCCTGCAAGTCCGATATTCGCCCCCGTTGAGGCTACTGCAGCCCCCGTATTTGCAACATCGGCTGCGGTATTGGCTCCCGTTGCAGCCGTTGCCCCTGAGGTGGCTGAAGCCTTGAGCCTCTGAGCGGCTGCATTTGCCTCTGTTGCGATCGTGGATGATTCCTTTGCGGCATTATCGGCAATTGTGGCGGCTGTATCTGCCTCCATCTCACCCCGACCGATGGCAAGGAGCTTATTCCACCATTCCTTCAGACCATTCAGGGTCACCAACTGAAAGGCGGAATCTTTATCAAGGGTCTGTTGCATCTGCTGCAATCCCATCGTGATAGCCATAGCGGATTGCACCCTCATCATTATTCGTTGTAAATCCTCATTCTCATCGCCAAAGAGGGCAATAACTCCCTGAGCTGCCGAGAATGCTCCCGACAATCCCGAAAGCCCTGAGATGATACCCTGCATCCCCCTCTGATCGTGGGCGAGGATATTAGCCTGAGCGGTGGCATCCCCCCAAGCATCGGTGAGCCGTCCGACTTCCTCCTGCATCTCTCGATATTTATCGGTGTTCCTTTGTCCTGATGCCTCCATTTCAATGAGTTCCATCTTCAGCTCTTTGATCCTCTGACGGAGAGAGGAATGCTTCACCTCAGCCTTGGAAACTTCCTCGGCTTCTTTCTTCACCTCCTGCTCAAAGGCAGAGAGGGAATCAGCAACTTTCTCGGTCTCTGATATGAGCTGCTTTCTGAGCCTGATCGTGTTCCTGATCGCCTGAGCCTCAGCATTGAGTTTCCGATAGGTGTCATCATCTCCTTTCATATAAGCCTCAGACATCTTTTCGCCCAGCCCATCATATTGCTTTTCGAGATCAGCGATGGCGGCTTTATTAGTATCGATTACCCTATCAATCTCGGTAAATGCTTCACCGATCTTGCTCAGGGTCTCATCGACATTGGAGAGGATATCGATCTTGACCGTAGGGATTGATTGGAATGCCTGATCGATCTTTGCGCTCGCACTCTCGGCATTATCACCGATTGATGCGATCTTGGCATTCAGTTTTTCAGCAGCCTCATCTACCCCTGATAGATCGAGCATAGCACCGAAGCTGAGAGTTCCATCTTCATTCTGTTTCATGTAGCATTTTATTTTTTAATTATTTCATTTATTATCTTTGGATTATCCTTGATAAAATAGGGTGATTTTCCCCTTCTACGGCTATCTACAACCTTATCGGCATTATCGGCAATCCACTCCCTGAATCCTTTAGGATATTCGGTGATCTGATTTTCTTTTGGCTCATAGGATTCGCCTTTCAGAAATGCCTCATTCACTTTTGCCATCTCATCCACACTGATGAGGATAGGAGTTGCATAGCAGTAGCATTGAGGATGCCACCCCTTGAAAATAAAATCTTTCGGATAGTCACCTTGGAGCTTATCGCAGATATCTTCTTCTTTGTGGCTCCTTGATACTTGGATTCTTTGTCCGATAACGAACTCCATCTGCTGCCATCGATGATGATCTGCCATCCGATATGCTATATTGGTCTCGGTACGGGCTACCCTCATGGCATTCTTTGCCGATGATTTATAAACTCCCACCCCAGTTTTATATGAATCCCTATCGTAATCAATAAAGTGGATCTTTCCCGTTTTCTCATCCCTAATCTTCTTTTTCCACTTCAGCTTATAGACGGGTTCCTTACCGATCACCTCTCCCGTCTCAGGATCGATGATATCCTTCTCTCCAGCCTTATAGCGGAATCGCCTGAACATCAGATCGGGATCTTTGAGATACTCCCTGATCTTACGGCTCATGGAGCTGGCGGAATCACCATCCTCAATAGATATGGTCATTGCTATCTCCATTTCCTCCCTGAGTTGTTTTACCGATTTCCATATACGATCAGAGAGATTCAGCCCGCTTTCTCTACGTTTCAAAAAAGCATCACGGGCAGATTGGTTCCTATCCGTCCAACGATGGAAAGTGGACAGATCGAGGGTTTTTCGACCCATAGCGGATGCGATGATCTCATCACATTCTTTGTTGGCAATATCCCATTCCTGATAAATCCCCCGCTTGATCGTTCTTACCGATGCCGACTTCAGATCATTCAGGATCTCATTAACTCTGCGCTGCCTTGCAACGCTATCCCCATCAAAGGAATACATGAATCCCTTTTCGAGTGTAGGGATGGTTTTATAGAGATTCAGAATATTGGTAACGGCATAGGAGAAGAGGATATTTATCATCATCGCATATTCCTCATTCCGTTTGGCTCTTTCCGATGCTTCATCCTGAGCCTCATCTTTCTTTTTTCTCTTGTTTTCTTCTTTCATAAATCCCTTTTTTATATGATTGCGCATTTTGCGCATTTTCACATTTCGGATGCGATCAAAAACGCTTTTTATATGAAATAGGCAAAATAGGCATTTTAATATTTCCACACAATATCATCGAGCCTCTGATTTACCCTTTTCCTTGCGATCTGACTGCGATTCTCTGCGAGGGTGGATAATTGTTCACCTGAACGGGAGAAATCGCAGGAGAGAGTCGTATTTTAGAATTTTCCTTCATAATCCTTTCCTGATGTGGCAGAGGGTTCTGTTCCCCGCCTTTGATCCTTTGATGATTGCTGGGACTTGAAATCGAATTCAGGCTCTCTGCGGTTCCAATTCCTGATTGCGGCTTTCCAATCATTGATCGGTTTCCCCTTTCCCTGAACCCATCCATTCGCCTCGTAGTGATCGAGAAATGCCTGAGCATCTATCTTATATTCCATTTCTGAGCAATAAGACTGAATATCTTCGAGCGATGGCGGGGTGAACCGCTTGGCGGTTTGCCCTCTATCTTTATCATTTTCATTATCCTTTTCCTTTATCCTTTCTCCTATATGTTCCTGATGCTTGAATTCTGCTTGTTTTTTGCTTGAATTCTGCTTATTTGATAAGGATAATGATGATTGTTTTGATGCATTCGTATTTCCAATAGGAGCACCTCCCTTAGATCCCGCATTAACCTTATTCCATTGCTTTTCAAGAATTGGCTTTATTAGAACCCAGCAGAGCTTTGCCATAGGACTCTCGATATTAGGTTCTATCTGAAAGAAAGCATAATCGGTGATTGCCTCATAAACAATGAGCTTATCAGGATCAGGAAGTGAGTTAATCGCATCCTTGAATGATCTGAGGAATGGGAAATAATCCCTTTGATATAATGTCTTATCGCTCATTGCCTGATATAATCTTTAGGTAAGAAATAACGTTTGAATCTATCCCCATAGTCATTCTGACACCACTCATCGAGGATTTGGAAATGCTTATCCCTGAGCCGCCTGATAGTTCCCCTTGGATCTGAGAATCCCGTAATTTGGGAAATATCGCCCACACTATAATGACCGCCCCTTTGCAGGATATTCATCAATCTTTTCTGTTGCCTTGGCAGAGCCTCCACCAATGCGGCAAATGTGCCATCTCCCTTATTCATATCAGCCTCCTTTCCTGACTACATATGATACCGCCTTGGATTGAGCCTCATCAACCGAGTTTACCCGATTGCGTTTCATCCAAGCCTCAACTTCAGATCTGTCGAAATAGATCTGCTTTCCAGTTGGCTTATAAAAGGGGATCTTCTTATCATGGGTAAGCTGATAGACATACCCCTTACTCATCCCCGTGAGGATAGCCACATCATCGATATTGAGAACATTCTTAGCAGCCAAGGTGCTGAGGCTCTCAATTCTCTCCAATCTCGAAATAATTTCCTGAATCATAACTCCTTAATTTTGTGACATCAGGAAGTGCGCACATCCGTTTGTCGATTGAACTTGGTGCAAAATTAAGGAGAAATATGGATATAAAAATTAGACATCTACCCCATAAGAGTAGATGATCTAATAAATGTTGCCTATAATAATTATAGGAGATTCTCTTTATTGAGATCTTTCGCTTGAGAAATCAATTTATCAATTATAATACAGATCTCATTCCCCCTAAGAATTCCTTTATGATCAGTAAATGTTTTATAATTTTCCGATGCGGAGCTATAATTATTTGAGTAACTCCTTGCTTTTCCACCAAATACCGATGCGCAGATGCTGAATGGTATTTTTTCAATTGGTTTTTCAATTGACTCATTGATAGCCTTATATATCTCAGCAAAGAGGTACGCTCTATATCTAATAGGAAGAGTATCATTCCAACGATAGACATTATCAGCCCTAACCATCCATCCCTTTTCGATAGCGGATTCTATCATAATTTGGGTAATTTTATGATTTAGGAACTCCGACACCTCAGGACTCAACTCGGTTTTAATGGGTGCAGCCTCTCCATGAGTGATCTCCATTCTGAACTTTGTCAATCCATCACGCATCATCATAGCCAAAAAGAATGAGAGGGAATCTTTCAGGATCCAATCGGATAGATCATCACCCAGTCTATCCTGATTCCGCCAATAGTAGTCAGCCGTTGCCTCTTTCAGAACCCAGCTAACCCCCTCATATCCCCAATGGTTCTGATCCTCATATCCTTTCAGGGCAAAAGAATCCTCATCAAACCTGAGGTTATTCATTGCTTTCTCGATAAATTCCATCTTTCCCTCAGGATCCATCCCATAAATAGCCGCATAGATCTCGGATAGTTGCCTCTGAGAGGCTTTATCAGCCTCACCCCATACCTTATCCACCACCTGATTTATCTCCGTATATCTCCCATCATAGAGAGCCAAAAGCCTCTCCTTATCGGATGGGAGTCTGTTTCGGATAGCCTTGATTATATGATCGTGGAATTCTGAGAAAGATACCCTCTTATTATTCTTGATGATGGCATCGGCGAAGGATTTTTCGGTACTCCACAAGATCGAGGTATCTCCCAAGTATGGGGATTCCTTTTCTCCATGATAGAATCTGCATAACTGCGAGATCATTACTTTCTTCATATCCAGCCCTCCATTAATCGAATACCTTATCAACCAAGTTTACCGCCTCATCTTTCTTGGAATTCACGATCTTTGCATAGATCTCGGTGGTAGCCACCTTTGTATGACCCAATAATTTCGAGGTGGTATAGAGATCTGCCCCTAAGGTGAGCATCATTGTGGCGAATGTATGGCGGGCGGTGTGATAGCTCAGATGCTTGGTGATCCCAGCATCCTTAGCCCATTCCTTGATGATGAGATTCCCCCAATTCCTGACGGGCAAAGAGTTGAATACATTATCCTCATCTGAAGCCTCGCCCCTCTCAGGAATCCATCTGAGTGCCTGCTTGGAGAGAGGGAGATATAACGGTTCCCTCGTTTTCTGCATCACGATCTGAATGCGATATTGTTCCCCATCACGAATGATATCCCCCCATTTCAGGTTTTCGATATCGCTGATTCTCAATCCGCAATAGCAGGAGAAAAGATAAGCCTTCTTGACCTCATCCCAACTGCAGGGGGTCTCGATGAGCTTCTTGATCTCATCGATGGTAAGAAATTCCCTCGGACTCTCAGGAACCCGAATAGATTCCAATCCCTTGATCTTGATAAATGGATTCTCGGAAATAACCTCTGCCTTGACTGCATCATTCAGGATACAATTCATATACTTGACATAATTAGCCTGAGTGACGGCTTTCAGGGGTTTCCCACGCTGACCCTTGAATTCCCCTTTGATGAAATTCAGGAACCTCAGGCAGAAGTCCTTATCGATATCTTTCATCAAAAGATCCTTGCAGCCGAATTTCGTAAGCAGGGTTTTGGTGCTATCGATATAGGATGTAGTCCGATTCCCCCTTTTGATACATCTCTGCTTGAATTCCTCGATCCAATCAAAGAGAGGCATATTTTCCCGATGTCCTGACTTATGGATTCCCCCTCTTTCCTGAGTGAGTTCCAAAAGCCTCTGAGCCTTGATTGCGTTTGCCGCTTGCAGGGTATTCGCATTCAGGGTCTTGGCGGTCTCATCCACCTCAGGAACGAGATACATTTTCAGGAATTCATAATGATGCTTTCCGTTCAGGTAGGTATCGAGATAGATGCTGCGATTCCCTCCCTTGAGTTCCTTGATCCGCATTCGGATCGGCTCCTTTGCTTTGATTACCTTTTTTTTCTTCGCCATAATAAGAATGAATTTGTTACCGCTGCAAAGATACATATTATTTTTGAATCCACCAAGCAAAGTCACAAAATAGTAACAAAAAAAGGTCAAAAAAGACCTTATTCAATGTCAAATATTGCCCATCCTGATAATAGGCAATATGCTCAAAATCCCTTTATTTACTTGATTTTAGGTATGGTTTTCTTTGATTTTGATATTTATCGGTAGTAAAACACCGCGTTTTAGGTATTGTGCATCTTGTTAATTTGTCATACCTTTGCACCCGATTAATTTGTATCAACTATAAAGGGAAATTGAGTTATGGGACTATTAAAAACGTTTTTCACCAACTGTGCCTGTCCGCAAGGACGGATGGGACGCGCGATGCTGAAGTTTATGAATCTCTGTCATGCACCGCTGACGAACTGGGGACTGAAACTGGTCAATATTCAGGATGGCTGGACGATGCTTGATATCGGCTGTGGTGGCGGGGCAACCTTACAACGGTTGCTGAAGCGGAGCGAGGGGTCAACGGTCTATGGCATCGACATCTCTGAGGAAAGCGTAGCGAAAGCCAAGAAGGTGAATGCCGAAGTGCTCGACAAGCGGGTGTTCATCACTCAGGGATCTGCCGAAAAGTTGCCTTATGAAGACGGGAAGTTCGACCTCGTGACAGCAGTAGAGACGGTGTATTTCTGGCCAAACCTACCTGACTGTCTTCAAGAGGTGCGCCGTGTACTGAAGCAGGGCGGAAAATTCGCCATTCTGGTTGAAGTAATTGATGGCGACTCCATGTGGACGAATGTCGTAGAGGGCATGACGGCCTATTCGCCAGAGAAACTGAAGACGCTGCTTGACGATGCAGGTTTCATCCAGACTGAGATTCACCGCATGAAGCCATCGAATGCAACTATCATCGGCGTGAAGGCATAGTTTGCCTACGCCTTGACTTTGTCGAGTTCCATCGCGACTCAGCCGTTTAAGCAAGCTTAACGGCGCTCGCTGCTCTGTCACTTGTGGTTATAGTACCTGATGAGCAGGGCTACGCCTATAAAAGCCAGAACGAATTCAAGGGCTACGATAAAGATATACTGCATAGTGATAATGGTTTTATAAGTTAGGCGAAATGGCACAGATCCA
>Ga0247611_10005190_pt1 | contig 17450 bp, 15 predicted proteins | sample 177DNAGHGhighgp2_FD_192422 | JGI IMG/M metagenome (GOLD analysis project Ga0247611, IMG submission 192422) | Sheep rumen microbial communities from Palmerston North, Manawatu-Wanganui, New Zealand - 1770 DNA GHGhigh gp2 | ecosystem: Host-associated > Mammals > Digestive system > Stomach > Rumen... | reverse complement strand
TCCTCCAGCGACTCCCTCTGCTTCCGCATCACGTTCTCGTCGCCGCGCGCGGCCGGACCCGTCTGCGCCTCCGCCGGGGTCATCTGCGACACCTTCTCAACGGTCTGGCGCAACAACGGCAACAGGATTTCAAACGGCAAATCTTTCTCTTCCAACAACTTATACGCAATCTGATACATCGCGTTGCTGAAATTGCAGGCAAAGACCGCCGCCACGTGCATCTGCGCGCGTTGCGACTCGGAAACCTCGTAACAAAGCGGGGAGAGTTCTCGGGCCAGCTCCCACATTATGGGCTTTTGTTTTCCCACGAAATCTGATTCCAAACACAGCGGCACTTCCAACGTCCTCATATCCTGTGATTTCGTGAATGTCTGCAGTGGATAAATCACCCCGTAACCGTCGGCATGATCTTTCAGACACTGGCATGAAACCGAACCCGAGGTCATAAAGGCCATCGGCTGCTTAAATGGAAGCTGAGGCAGTATTTCATCGTAGGCTTTGTCCGCCAATGCAAAAATAAATATCTGGTTATCAGGGCTCAAGTTCTTGATATTGTCGATAGCTTCCGCACCGCACAGGTCAGCCAAAACGCGAGCGTTCGCCAATGTACGGCTATAGACTTGCGTGATCGGGAAGCGCGACGACCTTTGCAGCCGCTGCGCCATCCACGTGGCCACATTGCCGGAACCAATCAGCGTAATCATCAGTAAGTGAATTTACTACCGCCCAAGAACTCGCGGAGGATGGAGGTGCCGGGCAGGGAGAATTCCGGAATAGTCTTGAAGAAGAGCAACAATTTGATCAGCCGTTGTGCTTCCGCATACTCCGGCACCGTCTCGGGCACGGCGTACAGGATCGGCAGTGCGAAGGGCTTCAGCACCGACAGTTCAAACACCAACGACGTGTTGATCATCACGTCGGCGTTCTCCTGGAACGGGAAGATGTTCTTCTCTTCGCCGCGACGCACACTCGGCCAACGGCGTATCGTATCGACCGCCGAATAACCACGATAGTTGAAATCGCGTACAATTCTGCGTATCAGGCGGTTGTCGGAAGTCGGAATCGGATTCTGACGGTCCAACGACAGGGAGGTCAGTGCAGAAACGAAGATCTTGAATTTCACATCGTCAGGCACTTGGGCGGTCAGCTCGGGATTCAAACAATGGATGCCCTCGATGACGAGGATGGAATTCTTGCGCAGCTGCAACGTGTTGCCGTTCCATTCCTTCTTGCCCAACGCGAAGTTGAAGGTGGGGATTTCCACCTGTTCGCCCTCCAGCAGCCGCTTGAGCGTGTTGTTGAAGAGCGGCAGGTCGATGGCATGCAAGTCCTCGAAGTCGAACTCGCCGTTCTCGTCCTTCGGGGTTTCGTCGCGCTCCACAAAGAAGTCATCCACGGAAATCTGCACCGGATGGTAGCCCAACACGGCCAACTGCACCGACAATCTGCGACAAGAGGTGGTCTTCCCTGAGCTCGACGGCCCGCTGATCAGCACCATCTTCACATTGCCATTCTGATAGATCATGTCGGCCACCCGCGCCAGATGCTTCTCTTGATAGGCCTCAGCCACCAAAACCCCGGCCTGAATCATCTGATTGGCACTCGTGTATTTGTTCAGATCTGACACGTAGGGAACTCCCATCGACGCCACCCATTGTTTGTCTATCTTATAGACAGAGAACAACTTAGGATACAAGCGGGTTTTGGCCATCGCATTGATGTTTTTCTTGGACGGCAGCTTCAACAGCAGTCCCTCCTCGTATTTCTCCAGCCCGAAGGTCGTCAGACAGCCGGTAGAGGGCACCAGAAAACCGTAATAATAATTGATGCTGTCATCCAAATGATAAACAGAGGTGTAGATGCGGTCGCGGTTCTTGAAGAACTCGTACTTGTCCTCCAGGCCGTGTTCCTGGAACGCCTTGATAGCGTCGGATGTGAGCATCTCCTCGTGCACGAACGGAAGGTCGCGTTGCACCGTGTCTTTCATGAAGAGATACAACTTGCTCACCAACTGTTCCGTGATCGGGCCGTCCAGGTTCTCCAGCGTGCAGTAGCGACCGCCGGAAATGGAGTGCTTGATATGCAGTTTCACCTCTTTGGGCAGCAACTTATCGACCGCATGGAAAAGCAGGAAGAAGAGCGAACGCATGTAGCCGTTGCGCCCGTAGGAGCTGTAGTAGTCGAAAAACTGGATCTGCGAGGGTTTGGTGATCCGGAACGACATGTCGCGCTCCTTGTTGTTGACCAACGCGCCGAGGAAAGGCGTTTCAGGATTGAATTTCACCTTGAGAAGTTCGACCAACTCCTGCAGGGTGATGCCGCAAGGCACGTCAATATGCGTGTCATTGTTTTTGCAATATACAGGGATCTTACTGTTCATTTTCGATTGTGATTTTTGAAAAGGCAAAAATACAAAAAAAGCAATAAAGGCAACCGAGAATTCCTAATTACGAATCCGCCAGGCTTCCCAGTCGATCTCCGACTCGATGCGGTTCTCGACATCGTCGGGAAGCAGCGGGAAAAAGTCAATGCCCGTGAGTTGCTCGACATAATCCACGGTACGACAATAATGGTTCAGATTGTGATGAGTGCCCTCGTTGGGGCATACGAAACCGACGGCTTTCCAGTCGCCGCGCATGTCGCAGAGCACCACTTTGTAGAAGGAGTCGGGGACAGCGATGCCGCTCTCTCCTATCACCTCGGGATACGACGAGACCATCGGGCCGCACGCGACATAGACCTTGCCATAGAAGTTAGCCCAACCGCGCACACGGTTCTCCAGATAGTTCCAGTCACCCTCGTTGAAGGTATGGTCCTGCGGACAGATGTTGCTCAGGTAGAAGCACTCGCGCATCGCCGTCTCGTCCCATTTCATATCGCCGGCCGGCACCAGATGGCCGCGGTCGTAAGAGGTTCTCTTATAGTCCCACCACTGTGCGGTCGCGCCTTTCACCAGCGGGTCGGGGTCGAACTTGGTGTAACGCTCCACGGGGCCCTTGGTCTGCTTGTCCGTGAGGGTGTAGGCCACCCAGTTCGCCAGAAGCCAATCTTCGTTATAATCCACGGTATATGCTTTATGTTCAATCTGTTGTGAATATTTGCGGGGATTTGTAAAGACCGGGATTTCGAGTTTCCCTTCGGGGACAACCGACGTTCGAGACGGTGTCGCCGTTGCAGACTCGACTTTTTCAGGCTGTTTCCCTTTGGGTGCGATACAAAGTGCCACCACCGCGAGAGCCATCACCGCCACGCCCGCTAAGATCACGATTCGTTTGTTCTTCATATTCATCGTTTCTTCATTACATCGCAAAAAAAAACGGGGCGAACCCCGTTGTAACATTCACTAACGCAGTTTCTTCATCAATTCCACCGCCAAATCGGAGATGGGCAGACGATACTGCTGCATCGTATCGCGCTCGCGCACCGTCACGGTGTTGTCCTCCTTGGTCTGGTTGTCGATGGTGACGCAGAAGGGCGTGCCGATGGCGTCCTGGCGACGATAGCGGCGGCCAATGGCGTCCTTGTCCTCGTACTGCACCATGAAGTCCTTCTTCAACATGTCGAAGATCTCCTGACCGATTTCCGGCAGGCCGTCTTTCTTGACCAACGGCAGCACAGCCACCTTGTAGGGAGCCAGTTTCGCGGGCAGACGAAGCACCGTGCGCGTGGAACCGTCCTCCAGCGTCTCCTCGGTGTAGGCATGACTGAACACCGCGAGGAACATGCGGTCCACGCCGATGGAAGTCTCAATGACATAAGGCACGTAGTTCTCGTTCACTTCCGGATCGAAATAGCGCAGTTTCTTGCCGGAATACTGTTCATGCTGCGACAGGTCGAAGTTGGTGCGGGAATGGATACCCTCCAGTTCCTTGAAACCGAACGGGAACTTGAACTCGATGTCGGTGGCGGCATTGGCGTAGTGCGCCAATTTCTCGTGATCGTGGAAACGATAGTTTTCCGGAGCGATACCCAGGTCCGTATGCCACTGCAGACGGGTCTGTTTCCAATAGTCGAACCATTTGAGTTCCTCACCGGGTTTCACGAAGAACTGCATCTCCATCTGTTCGAACTCGCGCATGCGGAAGATGAACTGGCGAGCCACGATCTCATTGCGGAAGGCCTTGCCGATCTGCGCAATGCCGAACGGCAGTTTCATGCGGCCGGTCTTGTAGATGTTGAGGAAGTTCACGAAGATGCCCTGTGCCGTCTCGGGACGGAGGTAGATCGTATCGGCGCCGTCGGCGACGGAACCCAACTTTGTGGCGAACATCAGATTGAACTGGCGCACATCGGTCCAGTTGCGCGTGCCGGAAATGGGACAGACGATGCCCAATTCCTCGATCAGAGCCTTCAAGCCGACCAAGTCGTTGTTGTTCATCAACTCCGCGAAACGCTTGCGGATGTCATCGACCTGCGCCTGATATTGCACCACGCGGGTGTTGGTCTGGCGGTAGAGCGTCTCGTCGAAGTTGTTGAAACGTTTCTTCGCCTTTTCAATCTCCTTATCTATCTTATCCTCAATCTTTTGGATATGATCCTCGATGAGCACATCGGCACGGTAGCGTTTCTTGGAATCCTTGTTGTCAATCAACGGGTCGTTGAACGCATCCACATGGCCGGAAGCCTTCCAGATGGTGGGGTGCATGAAGATGGCGCTGTCCAGTCCGACGATGTTCTCGTGGTACTGCACCATCGACTTCCACCAATACTGTTTGATGTTGTTCTTCAGTTCGACGCCGTTCTGACCGTAGTCATAGACCGCGCTCAGGCCGTCGTAAATCTCACTGGAAGGGAAAATAAAGCCATACTCTTTCGCATGGGCGATAATCTGTTTGAAAAGGTCTTCGTTGTTTGCCATATAACGGTTAAGGGTTAAAGGTTAAGGGTTAAGGGTTAAAGGAGTTGAGGTTTAAGGTTAAGAGTTTAGGGTTTAGGTGGGAAAGTCAAGGTCAAGGTCTAAGTCTAAGTCTATGTTTCAAGTTATTCGAAAATAAATGAAATCTGCAAATTCTTCGCTTTTAGGCCGGTGACACTGGTGGCGTACATGTTGTCTTCGGGCACGAGCATATTAAGGAAGCCGAAGGACATCTTGAGTTCGGTGGAGAATTTGAAGTAGGTGCAATAGAAATCGAATCCGACGCCGACCTGGGCCTGCACGTCGTGGGGGTTGAGTTTAAGCACCACCTCGCCGTTGTCGGGGGCTTTTTTCTTCTTGGCGGAGATCATGTCGAAGGTGTATTGGCCGCCAGCGACCACATAGGCGCGAACATTGTTCAACATACGCGACGACTTGTACTTGAGAAGGATGGGCAGATCCAAGTAAACCGACTCCAGGTCTTTCGCCGTAACCAACTCGTTACCAGAAGAATAGCGAATCGTATAGTGAACATACCGATCACCAAAGGAAAGTCCGGGAATCATTCGAAGGTCAAAATACTTGCCGAGGCGCAGATTTGTGACAATTCCGAGGCTGAAGCCGCTCATGCCGTGGGTGTTCACGACCATCAGCGAGTCATACTCCGCGAGATCCGGTTTTGAGGAGATGCGGTAGTCGAAGAGGTTGTAACCTAAGCTGAACCCAAAGTGGAAGGGTTTGTTGTCGTATTTCAGCAGATTCGGGACACCGAACTGCGCCTGAGCCTGGAACGTGGCCAGAAGCGCCAGAAGGGTGATCACAATCGTTCTTTTCAATTTCATAATTCCTGAATCAAGGCTGCTCTAACGAGATTACGAGTGTTTTAGTATCGTGACGGACATTTTTATTTTACCGGCGAGTTCTTGACCATTTCGGCTTTGAGCTGTGCCCCGTTGATCGGCACAACGCCCACATACTCGCAGACGAGACCGCCGGCCAAGTTGGAGGCGAGGCAAGTCTCCTCCACCGTGTGTCCCTTCAGCAGGAAGAGCGTGGAGACAGAGATGACCGTGTCGCCGGCGCCGGACACGTCGCTGACGCGGCGATGGAAGGCGGGCTGATGGAAGAACTTGTCGTTCTGCCGGTCATAAAAGGCAATACCTTTCGCCGACATGGTCACCATCACCTTGTCGATATTCTGCTTACAAGCAAAATCCTTTACCAGATCGTGAATTTCATTCAGCGTCAGTTCCGAATTCTCCTCCACATGCAACCCCTTCGAAAGCTCTTTCATATTGGGTTTAAAGAGGTTGACGTTTGCGTAATTGTTGAAATTCTTCTCTTTGGGATCCACGGCGACGTAGATGTTCTTCTTATGTGCGAAATTGATGATTTCAGTAATCAAATCCTTGGAAAACAAGCCTTTGTCGTAGTCTTCAAAGATAATCGCATCGATGTCGTTATGATCGATGATCTGTTCCACGGTGGTCAAGAACTGGCGTTTTTCGCGTTCCTTGAGCGACTGCACCTTTTCATCGTCAACCCGGACGATATGGCAGTCGTTTCCGATGATGCGGTATTTGATGGTGGTGCGGCGGCCGTACATCGGCACGATGGCGTCGGAAGTCAAGTCGCAGTCCTCCATCAGGTTGTAGAACACCTTGGCTTTTGAGTCGCTGCCGATGACAGAGCAGAGGATGGGGTCTGCGCCGAGGCTCTTGAGGTTGAGGGCCACGTTGGCGGCGCCGCCGAGACGGTAACTGCGTTCCTGCACGTTCACGATGGGGACGGGCGCTTCCGGGCTGATGCGCGTGACCTTGCCTGTGAGGTAGCAGTCAATCATCACATCGCCGATTACCAATATTTTAGCGTTCTTGAATTCCTCAAAAATCTGATCTACTTCTTCCTTTTTCATGTCAAAAAAATTAGTCGGCAAAGATACATTTTTTTTGGGTCAGTGGAGAGGAGAAGTATGGGGGTCGGAAGAAATGGAGTTTTTTTCAAGGCGTCTTGTGCTGTCAAGCCACATCGTTGTGCTTTTCAGGACAATCAAGGATTACTTAGTTCAATAGATACATAGTGACTGCAAAATAGTTTGTATTTATTTGATTCTACGTGATTTATGATTAATTCCAGGTCCGTTTTCAATAGATACAAAATGACTCTTGCGGCAGCCGCCTCCCATTAAACCTCTAAAACATTATAAATGACCAATTCACATCGTCCTCACCATCCTATACGGCACTACCTTCCCCACCCGCCCCATGACATCCATAAAGCGTCGGTCGTTTGTGTATCTGCGTGTCATCCCTCGAAAAAGCGCCTCATACACGTATCGGTGAACCAAGGGCCGTGACACATAATGATAAATCCCCGAAACCATTCGCTTTATCTGCGTCCAAAACCCATTTACCACACAAGCCCCCTCCTCTGCAGAATTGTCCGAACCACTTTTCCAACCGTATGGGTCCTCCGTCCGGAATCTTTTCTGTTCACTTTCCTCTAACGTTTGGTAACAAATGAGTGCATCGGTGAATATCCTCGTCTCTGGTTGCACGAAACGCAACAACTCGGGATGTAGTTTCGTAGGCCTCCGGAAAATTTTGATGGATACGGGACGCTTGCAATCGTTTCGACACACTTGTATGTTATCTTCTATCGTGTCCATGAATGGGTCATTTTTATTTCGCAACAAAACCCTTAGTTTTTGCAGCATAAACCAAGCTGTCTTCTGCGTGACACAGATTTCCCGGGCCAATTGAGTGGAGGAAACACCCTGTTTGCTGTTGCACAACAAATGTATCGCAATAAACCACTTTATCAATTTGAGCTTCGTGCTTTGAAAAACAGTGCCGACAAGGACCGTGAACGTCTTTTTACAGTTTTTGCATGCGTAACGGCCGTCTTTGCGATGATAGACATAATCACATCCACAATAGGGGCACTTCGGCTTCCCATTCCACCGTGCCGTTGCGAGAAACTCATGACATCTTGCGTCAGAGTCAAAATAATCGATAAGACCTGAAATCGTTCTGAATTTCGACAAGAAAGTTGCTTCCATTGTTTAACATTTTTATGAATATATTGTTTTAATTGTCAAGAGCAAAGATACAACAATGAAAAGCTTTTGTCAAGAGTTTTGCAGTTTTTTTTTGTTATTACAAATCAGCACATTACAATTTTATATTTAACTATTCAACTCGGAATAGTTAAATTCAAAGAGCTCTTTTCGCACAAAAACAGCTGTCGTGACGCAAAACGGCGTTTTCGTAAAGACTTCTGCAACAACCAAAAGATTGGCGATTGGGCAGGGCTTACGTATCAACTTTTTATTTTGGGCGAGCCGGCGCGCAGCAGCCTTTCCCCACCAGCGTCCCAAGTCCCTATTCATTAACCAATAACCAATAACCATTGGGGAAGCGCGCCGTCGGGCTGTCCGCTCAAATGGCGGCAGGACTGGCCACGACACTCGTTGGTTTCCCTCTTTTAAGGAGACAGAGGGGATTCCGAAACGCTCAAGCCGCCGCCATAACCGCTTCCATCCCTCTCGCACGCCCGTCCGCAACACCATCCTCTTTCGCGGCGCACCAATCCAATCCCATCGCCCGAATTCTTTCCCCGCGCCGCGTACCCGCGATCCGACCTCTACACGATGGTACGCATCCGTCCCACCACCAGATCTAGATATGCAACCGCTAACGCGGTTGATGCACAAATCGTTATGTTCAACCTCAATAACTACGGCCTCAAGATTAGGAGTCTAAAAGACGGTTCTAAACAGTCAGTTTGTATCTATTGGAAAATAACGAAACCAATTCCCAAAAATCTAATTATCAGCCATTTTCAAACAATATCACAGTCAAATTGTATCTATTGGTTTTGACAGGGAAAGACCACTATTAGCAACAAGAGCGACCATCGCTTCCCCAACCCCTCCCCCCCCCAAAAAAAAGCCCCCCACACCCACCTTCCTAATTTTATTCCTCCTTGTTAAACCCATACCGAAAAAAAACTATCTTTGCCGTCCATTAATAACTACCTTATGAGAAACACCATCCTCTCCCTGGCAGCCTTTCTCGTCGTGCTGATAACGGCGGCCCCCGGCATCTCCGCCCAAAAAACCTCGGTCTATTATTACAAAATCGACGACAACATCTCCAAACCCGCCCTCCGGCTGACGGAGAAGGCCGTTAAGGATGCCGAGAAGGGTAAATTCGACTACCTGATGCTGGAACTCAACACCTTCGGCGGCGAACTGGATGCCGCCGACAAGATCCGCACGCTGCTGCTGAACACCAATGTGCCGACCCTTGTCTTCATCAACAACAACGCCGCATCGGCGGGCGCGCTCATCAGCATCGCCTGCGACAGCATTTACATGATGCCCGGCGCCTCCATCGGGGCCGCCTCGGTAGTCAACGAACAAGGCGAGATCATGCCCGACAAATACCAGTCGTACATGCGCTCGCTGATGCGCACCACCGCCGAGCACAACGGCCGCGATCCCAACATCGCACAAGCCATGGTAGATCCCGATGTGGAGGTCAAGGGTGTCAGCGAGAAAGGCAAGGTGCTGACCTTCACCTCCGAGGAGGCTGTGAAAAACGGGTTCTGCGAAGGATTGGCGAACAGCCGCGAAGAGGTGCTGGAACAGGCCGGCGTCGAACAGCCCGAAATCACCGAGCAGGTACTCTCCCCTGTCGAGAAGATCATCAATTTCCTGGTGAACCCCGTCGTCAGCGGAATCCTTATCATGTGCATCGTCGGCGGGATCTGGTTTGAGCTGCAGGCCCCGGGCATCGGACTGCCCAGCCTCATCGCCGTCATCGCCGCACTGCTCTTTTTCGCACCGCACTACCTCGAAGGCCTCGCCGCGCACTGGGAAATCCTCCTCTTCGTGGCCGGCCTCGTCCTTCTGATGCTGGAGTTCTTCGTCGTGCCAGGCTTCGGCGTCACCGGCATCTCCGGAATCATCCTGATAGTCGCATCGCTCATTCTTACATTAGTATATAATGTAGGATTCAAGTTCTCTTTCGACCCCGAATTAAACGTTCCCGCGCACATCAGCAAGATGACCATCCTGGTGCTTGTAAGCACGCTTGCAGGATTCTTCCTGTCGCTATGGCTCGGCAAAAAGCTGATCCTGGCGGAGACGCGCTTCGGTTCCCTGGCGCTGCGCACCGGACTGAAGAGTGACAAAGGATTCACCGCGCAAGACATGCGCAACGAGGAATACGTCGGGAAAGAAGGCATCGCGCAGACACTCCTGCGCCCGTCCGGCAAAGTCAACATCGACGGCGAAATCCTCGACGCCACCATCGTCCACGGCTTCGCCAACCCAGGCGACAAAGTGAAAGTCACTCGATTCGAAAACGCCCAATTGTTTGTGAGAAAAATGTAGATTTTTTCTTGTATTCAAAAAAATGTATTTTTACAGCGTGTTTTTTTCTAAAATGTCGCAAAGCAACGAAAAAAGCATTAGCCATACTCCTGCTACTATCTGAAATAGCCTTACCCTCGGCCTTCTGCCAGAATGAAAAGACTTCCTTGGACAACCGGCACAGCGTGAGAATCGGCTGGGGAGACATGATCTACGAGTCGGCGGTCTTCCGCCCAAGCCTGAACGGCGCGTGGACCAACCCCGACGTCCTGCCGGCCGACTATATACACGACGAAACCTTCGACTTCGGTTATACCGGCCACGACATCGACGCCCCCCCATCACCTTGTCCGGCAAAGTGTTGCTTCCGGCCTAAGGCAAGATAAAGAACATGATCATCGTAAGTCACTGGACCATCGGCGCCAACCGCGAATGCCCGTCGGAGAGTTTCCAAATGGAAGGCATCCTGGCCGTGAAGCCCTACCTGAAAGCCATCGACCGGAAGCCCGAGAGCGACGAGGTGTTCTTGGTCGGCTACTCCCAAGGAGGATCCACCACATTGGGGGTGATGAGAATACTGCAGGACGAGTTCACCAAGGAGTTGCCCATCAAAGCATTGTACGCCGGCGGCGGCCCTTACGACACTCCGTGGGCGAAATAAACGCCATGCTGAATGCCTCGGCCGTGAGTGACCTGATGACCGATGAAGGACGCGACAAAAGCAGCCCGCAGACCGCAAAACTCTACCGGACATTGATGTGGAATTCCATTTTATTGTTCACACCCCGTGCCCCAGTCTATATTTTCCACAGCATGGACGACAACACCGATTTCAAACTCATCGTGTTCCAAATCCACCCTGAGACACACGAGATTCTGGGGAACCCGGTCGTCACTGAGTTTCGCACCAAACCGGTACCGGAGCGGGAGCTTTACTTCGAAGTCAACTTCGAGGGAGAATTGCTGACAATAACTCCTTCCGACAACAATCTCACTTATTTTTGGCAGTTCAAGGAAAGCGACCAGATATACGACGACTACGGCACCGCCACATACTACTTGTATTCGGTGGCGGGAATGTACCAGGAATACGGGTTCATGGATATGTTATACTCGCAAGGCTCGGTCGAATGGGACTTTGCCATGGAGAACAACATGCATGACGGCACCGAATATTTGCTCATCATCAGCGGTTGCGAGGAAGGCGAACTCACCACCCCGACCACCATCGCGAAATTCCGGTACCACCCAGGCCACATCGAAATTCTGGAGATATTTGAGGAAAACGATTGGTGATCACTGTTCTCAAAAAAAAACGTATCTTTGCGGCGCTCTCGTCGAAATACGAATCTTAATCAAACATAAAAGGAAAAAAACAATGAATCAAGAACTTTTGAATCTGTATCCCAAAGGATTATGGGACATTTTCGGGCACATTTGTGACGCCCCCCACCCTTCCAAGCATGAAACCGCCGTGGTGAAATGGTACAAGGAATGGGCCGTTGAAAACAACATCCCCGTCGTGCAAGACGAGACCGGCAACCTGCTGTTCACCGTTCCCGCCACGCCCGGCTTCGAGAACCGCACGCCCGTCGTGCTGCAGGCCCACTGCGACATGGTGCCGCAAGCCGACAGCGACAAGGCTCACGACTTCCTGACCGACCCCATCGAGCCGATCATCGACAACGGCTGGGTGCGCGCCAACAAAACCACTCTGGGTGCTGACGACGGCATCGGCGTGGCCGCCGCTTTGGCCGCCATCACCGACCCGAATTGCCAGCACGGACCCGTCGAGGTGCTCGTCACCATCGACGAGGAGACCGGCATGACCGGCGCCTTCGGTCTGAAACCCGGCTTCGTGAAGGGCAAAATCCTCATCAACCTCGACTCCGAGACGGAAGGCGAGCTCTACGTGGGCTGCGCCGGCGGCATGGACGCCAACTTCAACCGCACATACACCACCGTCGCCACCCCGGCTGACATGAAGGGCTACAAACTCTTCGTCACGGGTCTGCACGGCGGTCACTCCGGCATGGACATCAACCTCGGCCGCGCCAACGCCAACAAAATCGCCACGCGCTTCCTGCAGAAAACCGTCCGCGACTTCGGCGGCTGCGTCGCCTGCATCAACGGCGGCGGCCTGCGCAACGCCATCCCGCGCGAAGCCACGGCCATCCTGACCGTTCCCGCCGCGAAAGCCGCTGAATTCGAGGCGTTTGCCAAAGAGTTCGAAGCGGTCGTGAAGAAGGAGTTCGCCCTCACCGAGGAAGGTCTCAGCCTCACCGTGACGGCTGTGGATACTCCCGCGCAAGTTATTGAGCCCAAGGCCCTTTGCCAATTCTTGAACATGATTTTCGCCATCCCGAACGGTGTGCAGCGCATGAGCGACTCCATGCCCGGCCTGGTGGAAACCTCCAACAACTTAGCCAATTTCATCGCCGAGAACGGTGAGATGAGCGCCAAATGCCTGATGCGCAGCAGCGTGAACAGCGCGAAAGACGCTTTAGGCGAGAAGATGGTCGCCATCGCCGAACTCGCCGAATGCGGCATCGAACTCACCGGCGCCTATCCCGGCTGGAACCCCAACATGAAGAGCCCGATCATGAATACCTGCATGAAGGTCTATAAGGAGAAATACGGCAACGAACCCAAGGTGATGGCCATCCACGCCGGTTTGGAATGCGGCCTCTTCGGCGTCTGCTATCCCGACTGGGACATGGTCTCCTTCGGCCCGACCATCGAGCACCCGCACTCCCCCGTCGAGCGCGTCAACATCGAAAGCGTCGGCAAATTCTACGATTTCCTCGTGGAAGTGCTGAAGAACGTGCAATAGCCCGGATTTTCCCGGAATTATTTACCGACAAACGCAGTTCTGGTTTCTCCGGAACTGCGTTTGTTTTTAGACTTAGGCTATTCCCTATTCCCTACTCCCTACTCCCTACTCCCTAAAGAAAAGAAAAAAAAAGAAAAAAAACGCTCACAGAAACCGAAAAAATTGTATTTTTGCGCACTCATTTAGAGGAAGGAAAGTTGGCCGAGCGGCTGAAGGCAGCGGTTTCGAAAACCGCCAGGGTGTAAAAGCTCTCACAGGTTCGAATCCTGTACTTTCCGCAAAAACTCGCAACAATCCACGGACAGTTGCGAGTTTTTTTATGACAAAAACCAGGGAAAAGACATTCCCGCCAATTCACAATCAACAAAACACCACTCACCTACTTCGTCAGCAAAAGCAAGCAGTCCGGCATGTTCGTTGCCAACACAACATTCACCATTTTTTCGTACTTTTGCCCCCTCAAATCCCCCAATATGAAACAAGAAGTCAACCCCAAAGAAACTCCGCGCGCCTTCGCCTTCGAGATGTGGATGACCGCTCCGATGCCGATGGTGACGCTGGTGAAGACGATGAATGTGAGCAAACTGCTGAGAGCCAGCCGGAAGAGCGGCGTCAAGTTCAACACGCTGATGTGCTGGTGCATCGGAAAGACCGCCAGCCTGACCGAGGAACTGCACCTGCTGCCCGAGGACGGCAAGCTCTTCCGCTATGACCAGATTGCCGTCAACGTGGTGGTGCGCAACCGCAAGGGCGGCATCAACTCCTGCGACATCCCCTTCTCCGACGACCTGCAGCAGTTCAACCGTGACTACATCGCGCTGACCACCAAGGTCGCGGAGACGTGCGCGAGCAGCTTCCTCGACGGCTATATGATTGTCGGCACCTCCGCGATGATCCAGACCGAGCTCGACTGCATCTGCAACCAATACACCGACAAGTTCCTTAACCCGATGGTGATGTGGGGCAAGTACCGCAAAGAATGGTTCAAGACCAAGCTGCCGGTCTCGTTCCAGTTCCACCACGTGCAGATGGACGGCGGCGACGCGGCACGTTTTTTGGAACGGTTGCAAAAAACCATCGAAACGCTGTGATGAGAGCTTCTTCCTATTGGTATCTTGCCAATTTCTGGATTAAAACGGCCCTGTTCAAGAAAAAAGACCCCATTATCGGGTCAATAATCATAACCGACAGGTGCAATTTGGGGTGCAAACATTGTTCGGTGAACAATATTACGGGAATCATGTACCCTTACATCCAGATTAAAAAAGATATGCAAACATTGTATGATCTGGGTGTGAGAATCCTGTTTCTCTATGGTGGAGAACCGTTCCTGTGGAATGACGGCGATTTAACAGTCCGGGATTTGGTGGTGGAGGCCAAGAAAATGGGTTTTATGATTGTAAATGTGGTCACGAACGGAACTTTTCCGATCATTTTGCCTGAAGCGGATTTGATCTTGGTCAGCCTCGATGGTGACAAAGAACGACATAATGCCATAAGAGGCAACACATACGACACCATAATGGCGAATGTCAAAAATGCCAATGCGAAGAACCTTTGCCTTTATATGGCCATCAACAAGATCAACAAAGACACCGTGAGGGAGGTGTGCCGGATTACAAAAGAGACAGAGAATGTCAAAGCGGTGTCGTTTAATTTTCACACGCCTTACCCTGACACGAAAGAGCTCCTTTTGTCTGTCGAAGAAAAAAGGGCTGTTTGTGAGCAGATTTCGCAGATGAAGGACGAAGGATTCCCCATTTTCAACCTTAAAAGCGCATTTCCCTATTTGATAAACAACTCTTTCCCGACCCCTTGTCATCAAAGTCTGATTATCGAAAACGGCAAGATCTCGGTATGCGGACGCTGCATTGACGTACCCGGCTTATGTGAGGAGTGTGGCTATTTTTTCGTGGCAGAATATACACTTCTTTTCAAAGGGAACTTGAAAATCACTCTGGAAGCGCTGAAAACTTACTCAAAGTACATATAAAACAGCGAACGAGATTGTTTTTGCCTATGAGTTTGATTACGACCTTCACCAGAACTTGGCTCACCCGATCTTTCAAACCGTTTCTGTTTGAAAATGAGTACGACAGTCATCTTCCTTTTGGGGATTGTGACAAACTTGGACTGTATGTCCATATTCCCTTTTGCAAAAGCATTTGCACATTTTGCCCATATTGCAAAACAATATACAACAAGGAGTTATGCGACAAATACATCAATGCGCTGATTCAGGAAATACGTAGGGTTGGCAGTCAATATGACGGCAAGAAGGAGACGACCAGTTTGTATTTCGGGGGTGGGACACCGGCTTTGGTGGCGGACAGAATCGGCGAAATCATAGAGGTAATTAGCGAATATTTTGTTGTTACAGAAGGTGTTGGCGTGGAACTGCATCCCGATAACGTGACGGTCGATACACTATGGAAACTTAAAGCGGCTGGTGTCACGAAAATCAGCATCGGAATCCAGTCTTTTTCAGAAAAATTCCAAACTGTCTTAGGACGAAAGCAGGTGGATCCTGCCAAATTGAAAGAGGCCTTGGACAAGGTTGCGTTTGAGACTGTTTCGATGGATTTTATATTTGCATTGCCCAACCAAACTTGCGAAGATATCAAATCGGATGTGGAGACCGCATTCAGAAACGGAGCCAACCATATCGCGATTTATCCGTTTATTGATTTCTCGTTCACCAAAAGTGAAGTGAAACCAATGCCGAAGAAACAAAAAAAGCAACTTTTGGATCAAATAACGGCCTATTTCAAGCAACAAGGATATTATCGTGACTCCATTTGGACGTTCTCAAACAAGAAAGAAGCCAAATATTCTTCTATGACACGGGACAACTTCCTTGGCTTTGGCTGTTCCGCCACCACCCTGTTAAAAAATCAATTCAAAATAAACACCTTTTCTGTTGATGAATATTGCAAACGGATAAACGGCGGCGAGTTGCCCACCTCCTTGACCATCAGGTTCTCTCTGAGACAACGAATGGTGTATTACCTCTTCTGGACGCTGTACAGTATGCAATTGGATGAGAGAAAGTTTGAACAGTTTTTCGGTGTGCCGCTGAAAAAAATGTATGGCTTTGAATTTTGGTTGGCGCAGAAATTGGGCTTCCTCACAAAAGAAAACAACATCTATTCGATGACAACGAAAGGGGCGTTTTACTATCATTACTACGAGCAGTTCTACACCCTCTCCTATATCGACAAGATGTGGGGGATTATGCGTAACGAGGCATTCCCGAAGTATATTAAAATTTGAACCACTTATTTTCGAAACACAATGATACCGCTAAAACAATACTGCTTCGGCTTTGATCCGTGGGGCTTGCTCCTCTTCCTGCTGGTGATGCTCCCCAACTTCATCTGGTTTGCTACTGTTTTTGCAGTGTGCCATCTGGTGTTTGCGGTTTTGAACTTCATAAAATAATCGGAGTTGTATCGGAGTCAAAACCTAAATCGGCGAATCACATTGAATAGAGTTTGTATAGAGTTACTATAGAGTTACCATAGAGTCAGAGCTTTTTTTGAACCGTTACGGCAATAGTTATGGACACTTGAAAGTTTTGCGTCTTATATACGGGAATTTGTTTATTTTTGCAGCGTTGTTTGCTGATCGTGATGTTTAACGGACGTTGCACAATGGTCGGCCACAGCGTGAAGAAGTAAATAATAGAGGTCCCTTTTTTCAATGAACAATACTCTACGTGTTATACTGAAGGTCCTGATGGTCATCACCTGGGTTTTGATGATAGGGTGGTATATATCCCTTCTCCTCACCCTCCTGCAGGCATATCGCATGTACGGGAATATGCCCATTGGTGAAGTTCCATACTTTTCTCTGCCCATGTTCGATTTTTGTTTTGTGTTTGGATTTTTCAATTTTCTGGTGATGATATTCTTAGGATTTCCGTTGAATCTTTGGAATATGATCCATGAGTTTAAGTTCAAGAAAATCAGCACTCTTTTAATATCGGCATGCTACATTCTCCTTGCTTTGGTATTTATTATTATTTGGTTTTACTTCTGGACGTTTTTTGATTGATGGTTAAGCAATTACTTCTGCCATTAGGCAACAGGCAATAAGCATGGTCTATAGTCAAAATTAATATTATGAACGAATTCGATAACTTGAAAGGCCTCCGCCACAGCGAACAGCTCGTGGTGGAGCACAAAGACACCGCCGCGGTCTATGGCTCCGGCGCATTGGAGGTGTTCGCCACCCCCGCGATGATCGCCCTGATGGAGAAAACCTGCCTGATGGCCGTGTGCGACAAAATCGGCGAAGGCAACACCACCGTCGGCATCGCCGTCAACATCAAGCACCTGAAAGCCAGTCCCGTGGGCGCGACCATCCGCTGCGAGGCCGAA
>Ga0247611_10005189_pt1 | contig 17451 bp, 16 predicted proteins | sample 177DNAGHGhighgp2_FD_192422 | JGI IMG/M metagenome (GOLD analysis project Ga0247611, IMG submission 192422) | Sheep rumen microbial communities from Palmerston North, Manawatu-Wanganui, New Zealand - 1770 DNA GHGhigh gp2 | ecosystem: Host-associated > Mammals > Digestive system > Stomach > Rumen... | reverse complement strand
AAATCAGGCAAGTCAAAGACAATTAATTGTCTCACGCGCGCAGTCATTTACCTTGAATGACGCGCACGTTTTAAAATATTTTTATCAAGCGTTTTCTATGCTACAATTAGCCCAAGCAAAAGATATGAAAAAGTATGATCTTCTTTTAAAGCAAATTCAGTCCATTGTGATGAGTGATTTACCACTTGTGAGTAATCTAGCGAATGCTTCTTCCATTCTTTTTAAAATGGAGAATGTTAATTGGGCAGGTTTCTATCTATTTGATGGATCAAAGCTTGTTCTTGGGCCATTTCAAGGAGAAGTGGCGTGCACCACAATTCCATTAGGAAAAGGTGTGTGCGGAACAAGCGCTAAGGAAAGAAGAACAATTATCGTTGATAACGTGCACGAGTTTGATGGACATATCGCTTGTTCTTCTTTATCTAAAAGTGAGATTGTTGTTCCTTTAATTAGGGATGAGAAACTTATTGGAGTGATCGACATTGATTCTTCAATTTACTCTCGTTTTAAAAAAGAAGAACAAGAGTTTATTGAAGCAGTTGCCCAAGAACTCGTTAAGGTTTATAAATAAAAGTCCGTAGTCATAGACATACGGACAATTATTTAATTTAGATGGAATTATTTAAGAGCGTCTTTTTTGGATTTAAAGACTTCTTCAGCTTTACGGTATTCAACCTTGCAGCACATTGTAAACAAGCGGATTTGTTCACCTTTCTTACCGATCACAAAGGCTCTCTTAGCCTTGCCGTTATCGTTAATCCATTTGTTTCCAAAGAAGAATATCGCGAAGTATAAACCAGCGAGTAATCCAATGACACAGAGAATGACAATTAAAGCAATAAGCCAACCGGCCATACCTTTCGAAGCTTCCGCGTATTCGGCTTCTTTTGCTTCTAGAACTGATAAAGAATGTTCTGGGAAATTGGCTTTTTGGTTGTCGTCTAATGCTTCATAAGCAGCGCGAGCAGTCTCAAGTTGTTCTTTTGATTGATCGTCATCATTAATTTCTCCAATAGAGTTAATGATTTCAATAACTGAATTGATGATTGAGTTATCAATTCTTTTTGCTGCACTATCGATATCATTTCGTATCGCTGTTGGATCATTATTAACAGCTTTTCCGGCTTCAAGTGCTTCGTTTAAGGAAGCAGCAAGATCTGGATATTTATCTTTGATAACTTGATAAACTTTTTCTCCATTTTCAAGAGATTTTTTTAATACAGATTTATCGTTAGCAACAATGCTAGCGGTCACTGAACGAACTTCTGAATCGGTGTGGTTATCGTCACCTTCTACTTTGTAGAAGATTTGATATTCACCGATTTCTACCTTTGTTGGGAGCTCATCTGAATAAGTACCGTCTTCTTCAAACGAATATTTAACAATACCTTCCGTTGATGTTGCGCCTTTAACAAGTTCAATTTCTTGACCTGTATAAGGAACATTGACTCGTGGCTCAACTGTAACTGCTTGAGCGGCAACTTTATGTAATGTCACAGTTTTTGAACCAGTGACTGGAGAATAGCCGTCTGCGACAATCTTAAAGTAGACTGTGTAGGCAGCTTCGTCTTTCTTCACATCTATGTATGTTGGTGCATTTTCTAAAGTAATATCAGAAGAGGATGTACCATAGGTAATAGTTGCGCCTTCAAATGGATCAGAGACGGAAACAGAAATGGTATGAGGTAGGCCATCATAGTTTCCTTCATAGTCTTCCGCTGTGTATCCAATAACCTTTAACCAATGAGCATACAAAGTGGAATTTTCAGCCTTATTCCATGTCCTAGCACTAGAACCATTGGCATTGTAATATTTCGTTCCGCCTTCTAAGGCATCATAATAACCATCAAAAACATAGTTTTCTCTAGATGGTTTACTCATTGATGGCATGTTTGCGTTATAGGTCGCATTAACAGAATCACTTCCACCTGTACCGCCATTTTTATCAAGCGTAACGGTGTAAACATTAGCTACCCACATTGCATAAAGCGTTGTTGCTCCATTAACAGTATAGGAAGCGCCAGCGTTGACATTTGTACCTTTTCCATTGGATTTTGTGTTCCATTTCGAGAATGTATATCCGGTTCTTTCAAAACCAGTTGATGCGGCAGCAGTAATAGAGTTTCCAGCAATGCATTGTTGTGTTGTTGGAGTTGTTCCTGTTCCTCCATTGAGGTTATATGTAACATTAAAAATTTGTCCAATAACAGGAGTTACAGTTACGATTCCTGTTGGAGTAAATGTATAAGGATTATCTGTTGGATGGTCAGACGAATTGGACAAAGTCCAATATTTAAAACCGTAACCATCATTTGGAGTAACACTTACAGTAATAGAAGAGCCTTCTTCAATAAAATCTCCATCATCAGAGATACCACTCATAACGCCATTTGAAACAGTGCCTTTTTCAACATAGTAATAATCTTTTGCGGCTAAACCACAGGCACCGATAACTCCATCAGCACGAGTTGTGCCTTCAAAATACTTCGTGACACGTTTTCCACTTGCTGGAGCTAGGAGATCTCCAAGAGCGGTAATGGAATCTGGTTCACCATAACCCATCTTGACAGTTGGGAAGGCATCATAATCAAAATATGTCTTAATTCCACCTGTGGCAGCAGGACCTTTACGACTTGCTGGAACATAGTAGCTATAAGCATTTGTCCCATTTTGAACAATCTTTGGATGACTGAATGCTACTGTATATTTATCATCATAGCCAGTCAATTCGTTTTTATAGACATTGGAAGTTTTTTCGTAGCAGTAAGCGAATGTGTTGTCTAAACTCTCTTTACAATTTTTAATTGTATTTGTTGCGTCTTCTGATTGAAATAGTTTTCCGTAAAGGCTATTTGAAATATTCATACGGAATTCTCGATAATTTTCTTGGGAAATATCGGTTCGGTCAACATTTGTATTTTCCTTACCAGTAATGTAGTTATCAATAATAGCGTTATTTACACTATAAAACGTTGTGTTTGTACCATCGTTATAACCGTTTAATGCAACTGCGCCATCAAATGTAATATCGTCTTCATCATAAAAAACATGGTTGCTTGCATTTCCGGTAATTGTGCTGTTCATTAAATAAAGCTTCGAACCCCATTTTTTATGAATGGCACCTCCAGCACTTGACGACGATGCTGTATTATTTGCAAAAACTGAATTGTTGATATATGCAACGGTATGTTTATCACCATTTCTGTTTGAAACTAATGCGATTGCACCACCATCTCGGTAATAAGTGCAATTTGATACAAACGAACATCCATCAACAACAAGTGTTCCGCTACAGGCTCTTAAAGCTCCTCCGGAATAAGAGATGTTTTTATAGAAATTTGAATTCTTTACAATAACTTTGGAATTTCCGTTTTGGTTGTTTAAACTGAGACCAGCATTGCTTTGAGTAAAATTGCAATTTTCAATAGTAACTACCTGTCCTGTAGTAACTTGAACTGCACCCCACCACTGGTCGTATTGAATTCCGGTTTCACTTTTTCCACCCATAATCGTCATGTTTTTGATGGTCAGAGGATTACTTCCACTATCAATTTGGAAAACACCAAAATTCGATGGATTGGCATTATAATTCATGTTTTCATCTAGAAAAGGTGTCGGAACACGAACAGTAGCACCTTTTCCATCTAAAACATAACTTGTTGAACTAAAACTATTAGGATCTAATACAAGTTTTTGGTTAACAACGATTTCTGTTTCTGATGTAGCTGAAGCTAATGCGTTTTTAAGTTCGTCAACACTACTCACATTAATAGCAGCGTGAGCCTCTTTAACTTCTGTTTTGTTTGATGAAACACTAATAACTCCTGCTAACGAGAGAGCCATTGCTCCACCAAGTATTAAAGCGTGTAATTTTTTCATAAATAACCTCCAAATAGTTTATTTTATTCGATTGAATCTATTTTTTTAAAGCTTCTGCTTTTGTCTTAAATACTTCGTTAACAGCGTGGTATTCGACTTTGCATGACAAGAGTAATGTACGTGCTTTACCTTCTTTGTGACCAAGGACAAAGACACGATGAACTTTATCACCCTTAACAATCCAACGATTAAAGACAAAGAATGCTAAGACATAAAGAACAGCGAGTACAACGACTAAGCATCCAAGGACAATTCCAATAATTGCACCAACGCCTAATCCCCCTTTTTCGTTCAGAGCTTTTTCAGCGGCTTCAAGAGTTGCTAAAGTGTGAGTTGGAACTAAAACTTTTTGTTCTTCACTTAGTGAATCATAAACTTGACGAGCACTTTCAACTTTTTGTTTTGATTGTTCATCGTTAGCTTTAACTTCACCAATGTCATTAATGACAGCTTCAACAGCTTTTACAACAGCAGCGTTGATTGCGTCAGCTTTTTGAGCAATTTCAACTGGTAATGCATGCGAATTGTTTTTACAAGCTGTGCCTTCTTGAATGGCAGCTACTAATGTAGCATCAAGTTCAGGATACTTATCTTTGATAAGTTCATGGACTTTATTTCCGCTTTCGATAGCTTTATTAAGAGCTGTTTTATCGTTTTCAGTGATATTAATTGCAAATGAAGAAACAGCATCTGCATAGCCAGAAGCAGTAATTTTATACCAAACAGTATGTTCACCGACTTCATTAAATTCAGGACATGCGTCTAAAGTAATACTTGATTCGCTGGTGCCATATTTAATCACCGCACCTTCGGCTGGATTAGAAACGGAAATTGAAGCACTATGACCTTGACCATCATATTCGCCACTATAAGTGTCGACTGAATATGTTATGGCGTTGATATATTGAGCATATAAAGTTAAGTTGCCAGTCATTTTGACCTTATCACCGACACTATAACTTTTACCAGTACCATCAGCTTTTGCATTCCATTTACTAAAAACTTTGCATTCTGGAGCGGTAAACGTACTTGCAATGAGTGTGGCATTTGTATCTTCAACCCATTCAGTTGGATCAACGGTTTCTCCGCTACCACCATTAGCGTCATAAGTTACTTTGTATGTATTTGCAATAACGGTAATAACCATTTTCTCAATCGTAGCGTGCATTACGCTTCCGGTAACCTTTGCAGTTATTGAATTTTTTCCAGTCTCTTCTTGCCAGTAACCTTGTGTTGAACTGTTTTTATGACTTTTGATATTTGCGCCATCATTGTCATCAGTAAGGGCGTTGGTATAATCGACGTTATAACCACAATAAAAGTCAAAAACTACTTTCAAAAATGTATATTTTGTTGATGAAACGGTAAATGAGTTGCCTTGACCAAAACGTAAGCCGGTATCTTGCCAACGAGCACCGCCACCAGATAAAGTAATTCCTGAATTTGTCGTACCGCTTCGGTTAATGTTGGCATAATCATTAACTGTCCAATTGCCTTTATTTGCTAAATCATTTGGAGTAACGGTAATCTCCTTTGTTGGAACACTCTCTATAGCTTCAACTGGTTGAGGAGTTGATTTCTTTGTAAAACTAGCTAAGCCAGCAAATAAAGAAACTCCTAACGCTGAGACAAGTAATAATGAGTTTAATTTTTTCATAAATAACCTCCCGAATTATTTATCTAAATAACAATACGAAAAAATAATAAACAAAGAAGTGCCACAAAAGTGCCACACTTTTTAAAACTAATAATAAATTATTCGTCCTTGAACACTGCCCAAGGGTATTGAATCATGTATTCCCCACGATACATTCTCACAGCATCTGGGTTATCATTTTTGTATTCGAAAGCGTCACAATCAACTTTGTTGATATCAATCGCACATTCGTTATGTCTTTTAATAAATACATCACCACAGTTAATCGCGGTTAAAGAGTTCTTAATATCCGCGATTAAATTTCTTAAATAAGATTTATGATCTTCTTCCCAAAGAACGGCGTTAAGTTCGTTGATGTTGACCATTGAACCTTCACGGTCCACTAAATATGCGACCACTTCTTTGGATTTTTGATAAGCAAATTTAACTGGTTCACCTTGGTAGAAAATTTCAAAATTTCCAAAACATTTAATTTGGATTTTCTTTGTTGGCTTTAGTTCAACTAAACCTTCGAGTTGTTCAAGCTCTTGGACTTCTTCCTTGATTTTTTCTTCGCTGACAGGTTTTGTGACATAACCCGAAGCATGAATCTTATAAGCTTCGAGAGCGTAGTTATCATATGCGGTGACAAAAATGATCTTGATTTGAGGATGAATGCGTTTGAGTTTCTTCGCGAGTTGGATACCATTGATTTTTGGCATCTCAATATCTAAAAAAGCTAGATCAATTCGAGTCTTTTTTGCTTCATCAAATGCTTTTTCTGGGTTGTTAAATACGAAAAATTCTGCATCTTTAAGAACGGCTTTAACGGAGTTCTCTAGACGAAGTAATTGGAGTTCTTCATCATCAACTAATATGACTTTCATTTTTGCTCCTTATAGAATTTTACCACCGCGAGAGTCCCTTTGTTTGGTTCGCTTTGAATTGAAAGCTTTCCATGACACATTGAAGAAAGACGATGTTTGATGTTGTTGATTCCAAAGTGTTTATTTGAATTAAAATCAACATCCTTTAAATTAAAGCCAACTCCATCATCTTGAATCTCGACCACATAAGCGTCTTCTGTTTCAAATGTTTTAAAGATGAGTGTGCCTCCTTCAACCTTCTTTAAAATGCCGTGTTTCACCGCATTTTCCACGAGAGGTTGAACACTTAATGGAGGAACATAGAAATCAGTGACTTTGATGTCATAAACCACATTCAAACGTTCATTAAAACGAACCTTCTCTAAAGAGATATATGTTTGAATGTGTTTTAATTCGTCTTCAAATGGGATGAGATTTGTTTGGGTAAGACTAGATAAGTTATGACGTAAATATTCAGTGAAATCATCTAACGCTTTTTGGGCCTTCTTTGGGTCTAAGGTGATTAATGTCGAAATGGAGGACAAAGAGTTATAGATGAAGTGAGGTTGAATTTGACTCATCATGATTTTGATTTGAGCTTCTTTGTTCTTCTCTTTTTCTTCACTTAACTGAATTGTTTTTTGAACATTCACAAAGAAGAAAAGGATTTCAATCGCAATGATAATTGAGAGATACGCAATAGCGTATCCTTTGAAATTATTCTGTAAGATAATCGCGACTAATGGGAGGACACAATAGCATCCAAACGCGATTTTCTCTCTCATGTTTAGTCTCTTGTTAAACATGGTCATAATGAAAACTGCGATAAAAAGAATAAACTGGTAACCTTGAGAGAAAATCATTGTCTTACTGCGTAAATATTCTCCATCTTTCGAGGTGAAGAATATTCCGGTGAAAATGTTCACCAGGTCTAAGACAATGAAGATTCCAAAGAGCAACCAGTTCGAATAAACAAGGTATTTCTTGGCTTTTTCTTCTAGCTCAACATAGCTAATTGTGTAAAGGAAAAATAAGAGAATTTCGATGTTGTTAAAGATATAAAAGGTTGTATAAAACGAGATGATGTAAACATCAGATGTATATTTCACCTTCACTAGTGTGAAGATAAGATAGACTAAGAAGTGAAACGTGGTAAAAAGAAGGAACACTAAAAGTCTTTTTTCATCTTTTCTTCGATTCTTCTTAATTAAAGCGTTCACCGCATGAATCAAGAGAATCCCAATGCCGATGATACAGACTGTTGCATTAAAAATGGCATTTCCACTCATATTGATAGCTATTATACCACTGATTAGTTATTACTAACAAAATTGATAAATAAAAAGCTGACCCTCGTGGATCAGCCTAATCTAGATTAATTATTTCTTACAGTAACATTTGTGGTACTCATTAAGAAGGGTTTTACCTTTCAAAGCACAGGACGCACACTCTCCTGTTGGAAGACCTTTTCTCTTTTTGTAGATGTATCTTCCTAAAAGGAAAAGGAGAAAAGATAGAGTTAACACAACAACGAGAATTTCGATCCACAAAGTATTTGGATTAGTAAACATTTCTTTTCTCCTTTCGATAGTAATTAAGCTAATTTAGAGTCTTGTTTTCTTTCGTAATGACGAAGGTAGAAAACAGTTAAGACACCTAACGCGATAAACACCACGGTGCATGGAATCGCCCAAGCAAGGGTATCACTGCTAAACATGCTTAAGAAGCAGTAGACGAAGGAAGCACCAATAAATGAAGCAACAATCCAGAAGAGAAGTGTCCATTTAAATGTTCCTTTTTGGAGTTCGCCTCTAGCAGTAGCACATGCGGCAAAGCATGGGATAGTAAGCATATTAAAGGCAATAAAGGCAAGCGCACCTGGCCAAGTTATGCCAGTGTTGGTAATCATTACCACCGCTTCAGCGACACCTTCTTCTGTTCCTTCAAATCCGCTAACAATAACGGCGGCTAAGACAGAGAATGTGGCGATGACGTTTTCTTTGGCAATAAGACCGGTAATAGCGGCAACAGCAAACACCCAACCAAAGGATGAAAGTTGTGAGCCAAAGCCAAGTGGGGTAAATAATGGCTGAATGAATTTACCGATACTAGCCAAAATGGAATCCTCCATTTCACACATTTTCCAATCCCAACCAAAGTTCGATAAGAACCAAATAATAATTGTGGAAGCTAAGATGATTGTGAAAGCTTTTTTAACGAAGTGCTTGGCCTTATCCCAGAGGTGGATCATTAAAGCACGGAATTGTGGTAAGTGGTATTGAGGTAACTCCATAATAAATGGAGCAGCTTCACCACGTTGGGTGGAGTGTCTCATGATGAGAACGGCCACAATTGCAGTGATGACACCAACAACATACATCGAGTAGGTGATGAGGTCAACACTACTAAAGCCGAAGACTTCACAAACACCACCAGCAATCGCGACTAAGATTGGTAACTTTGCACCACAAGAGAAGAATGGGATAACTCGAATTGTAGCAACCTTTTCATGTTCATCCGCTAAAGTACGGGTATTAATCATCGCTGGAACAGAGCAACCAAATCCCATAATCATTGGGATAAAGGCACGTCCAGAAAGACCAAACTTTCTAAAGATACGGTCTAAGATAAAGGCGACACGAGCCATGTAGCCGGTGTCCTCCATAATGGAGAAAAAGAGGAAAAGAACCAAGATTTGCGGTAAAAATCCAAGAATGGCGAATAATCCAGAGAGGACTCCATCGCATAAGAATCCGGTTAACCAATGTCCTTCTCCTAGGCCACTTGCCATGGCACCACTAACGGCGTCAATAATCGCACTAAACGACATATCAAAGAAGTTAAAGAGAATGACACCTGGAGAGTTAATTCCTCCATCCGTCCAGAATAATCCTTCATAAATACTTCCTTCAAATGATGGAGCGGCATCTTTAAAGAGTCCACCAAGGAAGAAGAGGTTTTCACTAAATGTGAGGTGGAAGACAAAAAAGAGGATGACGGCAAAGATGAGTAAGCCCCACACTTTGTGTGTTAAGACTTTATCGATGCTGTCGGATTTGGTTTCTTTGACCTTCTTTTCTTCAGTTAGTTCAGAGTGAACAATCACTTTCGAGAAGTTTTTGGAGATGTAGTTATAACGTTCATCCGCGATGATGGCTTCGATATCGTTACCGAATGTTTCATCGTGGAGAGTTTGTTTGAATTCTTCCACCATTGGTAGAAGTTCTTCATGCATCTTTGCTTCGATCTCATCGTTTTCCACGAGTTTGATCGCGTGGAAGAGTGGGTTTTCCACTTTCTTGCCTTTAAAGGCAATCTTGACATCTCCGACGAGATGTTTGAGATCTTTGTTTTCTAAAATGGAGACTCCTTCACGTTTCTTTTCACTAGCTTCAAAAGCTCGTTCCATTAGTTCTTTTAAGTTAGCTTCCTCTAAAGCAGAGATTTTGACGACTGGAACGCCAAGCTTCTTTTCAAGAACTTTTTCGTCTAAAGTGTCACCATTTTTCTCAAGGACATCCATCATGTTGACTGCCACAACGACAGGAACATCGATTTCAAGAAGTTGAGTTGTGAGATATAAGTTTCTCTCTAAGTTTGTTGCATCAACTATGTTGATGACACAATCTGGTTTTTCATCCAGAATGTAGTTTCGAGAGATGACTTCCTCACTGGTGTATGGGGAGAGGGAATAAATTCCTGGTAGGTCAATAATTTTGATTGGTTCAGATAGTTTCTTATAGACACCATCTTTCTTTTCCACAGTGACACCTGGCCAGTTACCAACGTGAGCTGTGCTACCAGTTAAGTTATTAAAGAGGGTTGTTTTTCCGCAGTTTGGGTTACCTGCTAAAGCAAAGCGTTTCATATTATTTCTTTTCCTCCACTTCTAGAAGGACTAAAGCAGCTTCGCTTTTTCTTAAGGTGAGTTCATAACCACGAATGGTTACTTCAAGTGGGTCTCCTAAAGGAGCTTTCTTTCTAAGGTAGACAGTTGCACCTGGGGTAACGCCCATGTCAAAGAGTCTACGGCGGAGACGACCTTCACCTTCTACTTTTTTTATTAGGCCAGTCTCGCCTATTTGAAATTCATCTAGTTTTTTTAGCATAAATTCCTTCCTTTCTTATGCAACCAGAATTTTATTTGCGATGGAGCGATCCAACGCAAGTCGTCCTTCTTTGACGGCGAGTACTACACCGCCGTTAACCGAAGAGATGACTTTCACGGAGGCATTCACTAAAATTCCCAGACTCTCGAGATGTTTCTTTGTTTTATCATCAGTAAGTACTCGGACAATCTTTACATCCGTATTTAATGGAGCTAAACAGATTGGCATAGAAGAACCTCCTTCAAAGAGTTAGGATTTCCTAACCAAGAATATTATAGACCTCATAATACATAAGTAAAGAAAAAAGTTAGGAAATCCTAACTCTTTCATTTTTTAAGGATGTGATAAACCTAATGGTTTATTTTTGTTTTTCTTCGTAGTGTTTCTTAATTAATTCCCAGGTTTTATCAGAGATATCGTGTTCCATGCGGCATGCATCGTCAGAGGCGGTTTCTTCATCCACTCCTAGAGCAAGTAACATCTGGGTAAGAATAACGTGTTTTTCTAAAGTTTTTTTAGCGATTTCTTCTCCGCTTGGCGTTAAAGTAATCGCACCTTTTGAACCAACTTCGATGTAACCTTGTTCACGAAGTTTGTTCATTGCTTCGGAGACAGAAGCCTTCGCAAAAGACATTTCACGAGCAATATCAACGGCGTGAACTTCTTCTTTAATATCTGATAATTGAAGGATCTTTTCTAAATAGTCTTCGGTGGATTCGTAACGTTTCATAACATTAATATAATTTCTTTTCTATTCAATAGTATATAACAAATTGTTTTAGCGAACCAATTTATAGCGTTGATTTTTTGATGTTGGTTTATCGGGAAATTCTAAAACAATTAGTTCTTTTTTTATCGCTGGTCCTAAATAATTCTTTCTTAAGGCTTCTTTACTTTTTAGCCCTAGGACTTTAAGAATATCGTTTGATGTATACCAAATGTATGGTTTTAAGCTTTCAAGAAGTTTTTTTATATAAAGAGAAGTCGAGTTTTCCATGTCAAATGCATCGGAAAGTAAATCAGAAAAGGTTTGATCAATCATTTTGAGCATAAAAACAATAAATGCAGTTGATTCGCCATTGACATGCGACATACTAATCGCTTTATAGTAATCTTCCTGATATTGTTGAATTTTATTCTCGATTGGTAACCAATAAAATATTGGTTTCCATTTACCTAGGATGGCGTTTTGCCAAAAACGAACAGTTCGTCCATTTCCATCGCTGAACGGATGAATAAAGACAAATTCATAATGAAATACGGATGACAAAATTAAAGGATTAACTGTTTTGAATTCTTTTTTAATCCACGCAAATAGGTTGGACATATGAATAGGAACTAAGTTCGGTTGTGGGGCGACAAAAACAATGTTCCCATTTTCATCACTGACACCTTCATTACCAGAACGATACTTGCCTGGGTTTTTAACAACGTTTTTACCAAAAATAAAGTGAATTCGTTTTAATTCCTCTTCATCGAATGGATTAACAGTTTCGATTTCCTTATAGGCTTCAATAGCATTTTGCACTTCAGTAATATCTTTTTGCGGGCCAACAACATTGATTCCGTTAATCACATCTTGAACCTGATCAAAAGACAATGAATTTGCTTCAATAGCACAACTTGAGTGAATTGATTTAATACGATTTTGTTTTCTTAAAATAGGAAGTTTATCAAGGTTATTAAAAGAATCAACTTTTCCGATTTTTTCCATGATCGAGGCAACCAGAGAAAGCATCTCATTTGTAATTTTAAATGGAGGATAATACTTTTCCATACTTAAATTATACTACTTTCTTTAGAAAGAATCAATATTATCTTGCTTATTATCTTACTTATTATCTTGCTTATAGCGTATTCTAAAAATACTCAAAAATCAACAGTTTTAAAACTGAATACAATCAAGTGCGAGCATAATGACAAAACCAAAGATACCAATCAAAGGATGAGTATAATCTTTCATTATTTATTACTTCCAGCCGAAGAGTTTCTTTTGAGCTAAATCACATTGATAAGATGTAACGATATAACCGGTTGGGTCAAGGATCTTTTTAAAATCTTCTTCTTTGTAGATTTCTTCAGAGAAGATCACCACATTATTTTTGATGTGGCTTGCTTTGACTTTTTTACATTTTAAACGACGGATGAGTTTATTTTTGACGTGAGCTTCACAGGCACCACAGGCCATTCCATCAATTCCTAAAGTATACTTATACATTTTTTTCTATTCTGGCACTTTAAGTGCTTCGACCATATTGATTTTTTTATTCTTTCGACTAACTAGATATGAGACAAATAATGATACTCCAAAAATCAAGACTAGTGGAATGACAAAGGTCATCCAACCAAAAATGAGCATCATTTCATATTCACTGGCTAATGCCTTTGTTAATACATACGTAATCCAAATACCTGCTGGAACACCTAAAACAAAGCCAGCAATCGTTAACCACATGTTTTGACTAATTAAGAGTTTTCCGATGTGGCGATCTTTAAATCCAACCACTTTTAGAGTGGATAGTTCACGATATCGTTCAAAATACGACATCGTTCCTAAGTTATATAAGACAACAATTCCAAGAATAATTGATAGAACAATTAATGCGCCAATCATCGTGTACATGACTGACATAAAACTATCAAAGGATTTAATGATATCTGCCCGAGATTTAGTCGTCGAAATTAATGACGAATATGTTGGATCATTATTAATATCATCTTTTAGTGTATTGGTGTAAATTTGGTTAATTTTATACGCAATTCCAAGTTCTTTTGCGTATTTCTCATTCATCACAACACCTTTGGTGAGTGTACGGAGTTGACCAGCTAAAGTTAACTGATAAGTGATGTCAGTTCCAAAAACGGAGACGGTAAAGGAATCACCAATTTTCAGGTTATTTGTCTCCATTAGACGTTGCCCAACATAGACACCTTGATCACCGATAGTGACATAGTTCATCTTTTGATCAAGGAATCGAACGTGGTCACTTTCAACATGATAAATATCCATCGCGATTGCTTCATCGTTAAATAAGACATTTGTGTTCGCCGAGTAATCGCCTTTAAAGTAAGATGCGACTTCTTTTGCTTGCTCGTTACTCACATCTTGTTTCAGGGAAATCTGCGATTCATAGTTCATTGAACCATAATAGAATTTATTTACAAACCCAGTCATTGATTCCATCATTAAAAATGATGCAATAAGAAGGATTGTACAACCGAAGACTCCAAATAAAGTCATGCCACTACGAGCTTTATGACGAAATAAATCTCGTAAATTCCATTTTGTAGCAAACTTTAGTTTTCTCCATGCCTTGGAGTCTTCGATTTTTAATCGGTTCATGGCTTTTGGTACATATGGTTGAAGGGCTTCACTGGCTGTACCGCGAAGCATGCGTTTTGTAGATAGAAAGGAAATTAAAGTCATAAAACCGATTATTCCAATAATCACTAGATAGGTCCACCATGGGACATGGATGGCCCAGCTAGGTAAGTCAAAATAGGTTCCCATTGGTCCACTTGGGTTAAAGATAAACCAAGCAATAAAGTAGCCTAGAGCAATACCAAGAAGAGAACCAACCAATCCGACAAATAGACCAAATAGAGTATAGTGTTGAACGATTTTTGCATCTCTAAAGCCTAGGGCTTTTAGTGTTCCAATTTGGGTTTTTTCATTTCTAGTTAAGCGCTGCATGGTTGTGGCCATAATTAAGACCGCAATACCTAGAAAGATGACTGGAAGGATTGAAGCCATGGTTTTACCTTCTGTCGCTTCACCTTGAGCTTCAGAATAAGAGACGATTTCATTTTTCGATAAGATGAGATTTGTTTTTCCTAAGGCTTGATTAGTTTTAGAAATAAAGTCTTTTTTACTTAATTGAGAAAGAACGTGAATTTCAGGATAAATTTCTGTTCCTAAAAATAACGAGTGATACATATTTGGAGAGATATAGACATAGCCATACGTATTAAAATCAGGCATGACTTGGCTTTCTCCAGGAGTACAAATTAAGTATTCACTCGATTTAATTAAACCTTGAATTTTTCCTGTGAATGTATGTGAACCATATTTCAAAGAAATATTGTCACCTAATTGATAGTTATTTTTGTTGGCGTATTGATCTGAGATCCATACACCATCTAAAGATGCTTCATCATATTTTTCACCGGAGATAACAACAAATGAAGAAACATCAAAGTTTGTTGTGACGGTTACGGCAACAACGTCATTTTCTTTTGTTTCGTTTGTTTTTACAGAGACGTATCGAGAAACTTTGTCGACTCCTTCGATATTTTGGATTTTGTCCATTTCTTCAATGGAGTAACCCGTCTCATTAACTAGACGATAATCAGCAAAACCAGTTTGGTCATAGAAAGCAAAGGTATCAACTTCGATCGATTTCCATTCACCTTGGAAACCAACAAAAACAGAGACACCTAAAAGAACCATGACAATCATGGAGATAAACTGGGCTTTATAGTGCCAAATTGTTCTGAGTAACTTCTTAAAAAGCATTTTACCAATCCACCTCGTCAACACTTAATGGATGGTCTTGGTCGACCACTTCTTTAATATGACCTGATTTTACTCGGATAATTGTATCCGCCATTTTAGCAATGTTTTGGTTATGGGTGACGATAATAATCGTCTTGTGGTAATTTCTAGCCATATTTAATAAGACTTTTAAAACCATGGCGCCGGTTTCGCTATCAAGAGCACCTGTTGGTTCATCACAAAGTAAGATTTTTGGGTTTTTAGCGAGCGCTCGAGCAATTGAGACTCTTTGTTGTTCACCACCACTTAGTTCAGATGGGAATTTATCTTTGTGATCATCTAGACCAACCTCTTTAAGCATTTCATTGACGCTTAGAGGATTAGAGACAATTTCTTTAACGAGGGAAACATTTTCAAAAACAGTTAATGTTGGGATGAGATTATATGATTGAAAGACAAAACCAACAGTCGAAGCTCGATAATCAGCGAGTTCGTTATTATTTAGAGTTGATATATCTTTTCCTTCGACATAGATTTTTCCATTTGTGGGAGAGTCAAGACCACCTAATAGATTAAGTAAAGTTGATTTACCAGCACCGCTAGGGCCTAAAATAACGATAAACTTTCCTTCTTCAATAGAAAGATTGACTTGATCAAGGGCTTTTTGTTCGTGTTCTCCAACGTGATAAACACGTCCAACATCTTTAAATTCAATAAGATTCATCATGTTTCCTCCGAAATAGTTAGGCACACCTAACCCATATAATTATAATCAGTTGAAAATTGATGTAAATAGAAAAGTTAGACATTCCTAACTAATTCAATTTTGAATTCCCATGAATATTCATAGAAAAAGTACCCTTACCTAATGTCTAGGATTTAGGGTACCTTCATATTTACTTTTTTTAAAATCTTGGACAGGCTTTCTTGCCTTCTTTTGTTAATAGGCCAAGTTTATCAAGTTCTTTACATCGTTCAATGTTTAGTTTTGTCCAGTGGGAGTTCTTCCTTCTAGGAGAGAAACGTTGAACGAGTTTTCCATTAATATTTCGTAAAGTAGAGTCAATCCAACCGAAACATAATGCCACTTTTACAGCATCGTAATAACTTAAAATATCACCGCAATTCTCGGGTCTTTTTCTAGAAATCACGACAAAAACCTCATTTTCTTTCGTGGAGTTTTCCTTTAAATATGCGTAAAACTCATCAAAGTTTTGAAAAGAGTGGATTTCCATATCGGTTTTCATATTTTTTAGTATACAAAAAAAGTACCGATTTCGGTACTATAATACGCTTTGGTTAAAGTGTTCAGAAATGATACAACAGGATACTTTAGAAACGCCGGGACAAAAACCCAGATAGCAGGACAAGAAACATCTTAATGAAAAAGGCTGCCATTTAAAGCAGCCTCTATTTTTAGTTAATTCTTTAAATTTTAATTCCAACAACGTCGTTAACAGGAAGGGCAAAAGCAATGCCTTGTCCATCTGTGCCTAAACCGGCAGCTTTATAAATTGCCGCAAGCATTTGGTCTCTGATACTTTCTTTTACTAGAATCAAAATCATTTCTTTATCAGGTGTGATAATAATGTTATATCGTTTTTCCATGTCTTTTGTTCCAGTTCCTCGAGCACGAATGATTGTTCCACCTCTAGCACCTGTTTCTCTTGCAGCATCCATGACCGCATCAGAAAAACCAGTATTAACTAATACGACAATTAATTCAAATTTAACTTCATCCATTGCTTGTACCTCCTATAATGTATCAACGAGGAATTGATAGAATTTCATTCCAATTAAACTAGTCATTGGGATAGAAAAACCAATACCACGATTTCTTTTGCTAACTTTAAAAAATGCTTCGAGCTCTCTTTTAGCACTATCGATTTTATCTTGGCTAATAAGTGAAATAATAATTTCCTTAGAGTTGTCTTCAATACCTAAAATATCTCTAATTTCTTTTTGCGCTGTTCCTTCACCATATTGAACAAATTGGGCATTTGCTCCTTCGCTTTCAAAAAGTTTTAAAACAAAATTGCCTTGTCCTCTGTTAACAATGGTAATAAACATAGAAAGTTTTTTAACGTCAGTTTTACTAGCATTGCTTTTAATTTCTGTATTCTCTTTTTTTGCTTTTTTAAATGGACTCATACTAACTCCTAATTAAAATGGATAATTTGCGCATCTTCTGCATTGTAAACGTGTTTTCGCATAGAGTATTTTGCTTTAATATCTTTGATATTTTCGCTAACACCCAAGACTTGAATAGCAATGATTGGAGTCAAAGCAATTAAAGCAATTACACCAAAAGATTGTTCAAAATAATTAGCATTTTCTGCATAAATAGCCGTTGTTAATCCAACAATCATCGGCAAGACAAAAGATGATGCCATTGGTCCGCTAGCGGTTCCACCAGAGTCAAACGCCATAGCGGTAAAAATATCCGGACACAAAAACATTAATGTT
>Ga0247611_10005188_pt1 | contig 17454 bp, 14 predicted proteins | sample 177DNAGHGhighgp2_FD_192422 | JGI IMG/M metagenome (GOLD analysis project Ga0247611, IMG submission 192422) | Sheep rumen microbial communities from Palmerston North, Manawatu-Wanganui, New Zealand - 1770 DNA GHGhigh gp2 | ecosystem: Host-associated > Mammals > Digestive system > Stomach > Rumen... | reverse complement strand
TGTTGCGTGAAAGGATGGGGAAAATAACGCCTACCGTTCCGCCGCCGAGCTTTGCCTTAACATCCTCTGCAATATCCTGAACAGAGCAGTAATTGCCCTGTGCTCTTGCTACGATGGACTCTGTGATGGAGATGACATCCCTGTCCCTGATCTCAAAACCCTCTGCTTCAGCAGCACCGAGGACTGAATCAGTTACGATCTCTGATAAGTCATCGCCTTTGCGGATGATGGGGCATCTGATGCCTCTTGATACTGTACCAACTCTTCTGTCTGACATAGAGCGTTCCTCCAATATTAATATTCCGCCGAATATTATATAGGAAATTTATTTTGAATTAAAGAATGATTACTTATATACAAATAAAACGACGACCGGTATTTCCGATCGTCGTTGTAGGTTTCTGGCGGAGCCGCAGGGATTCGAACCCTGGTGCCCGTGAAGGCAAACGGTTTTCAAGACCGCCTCGTTATGACCGCTTCGATACAGCTCCATTTAAAGGCACTTAATTATACATACATCAGAACCAGTTTGCAAGTATGTCCTTGAAATGCCCTGATCTTATGCTTTTCAATGCCTTTAGCAAAACAGTCTTACTGACCGCACAGGATCTCGATAAGTCTGTCTAAGTCTTCGTTGTTCTTATAGTCGATGACGATACGGCCGCGGCCTGTAGCGTTGTCCAGCACCTTGATCTTGGTCTTGGCGCCGAGTTCCTTCTTAAGCTTCGTCTCAACTTCCTTGAGGCTCAGAGTAAAGCGGATATCAGGCTGCTCAATGACCTGCTTCTTTGAAGGACTGTCCTGGGCTTCGAGATACTTCTTAACAAGCGCTTCAGCCTGACGGACGTTGAGGTCACGGGTCATGATGACATCAGCAACCTTGCGCTGGTCTTCCTTTTCCTTAAGACCGAGGATGACCTTTGCATGACCTTCCGAGAGATCTCCTCTGCTGACGAATTCCTGAAGTGATTCATCAAGGTTAAGGATACGGATGGTATTTGCAATGGTTGCTCTCGGCTTACCGAGCTTCTTGGCAAGCTGGTCCTGTGTGAGCTTATGAGCCTTGAGGAGATTCTGCATTGCAGCAGCTTCTTCAATGGGATTTAAGTCTTCTCTCTGGATATTCTCGATAAGTGCCTGCTCCATTGTCTCTCTGTCTGTAAGGTCTCTTACGATGGCAGGGATAACAGAAAGGCCTGCAATGCGTGCAGCTCTCCAGCGGCGCTCACCGGCTACGATCCTGTAACCGTCGCCCTTGCGCTGAACAATGATGGGCTGGATAACGCCGTTCTCCTGAATTGAGTTTGCGAGTTCATTCAATGATTCATCATTGAAGATCTTTCTGGGTTGGCCGTTGTTAGGGGAGATATCATTGATCTTAAGCTCAACAACTGAATCTCTCTTGTTCTCCGGAATACCGTCAGCTGAAAGGAGTGCGCCGAGGCCTCTGCCCATAGCAGTCTTGCTCTCTGATACTGCCTTGATATTAGCGATAGGACGTGCTGCCTTGGGAGCGGGAGCAGCTTTCTTTACGGGAGCCTTAACAGCAGGCTTCATAGGAGCCTTCTTTGCAACGACCTTTGCAGCTGCCTTCTTGGGAGCAGCCTTTGCGGGAGCTTTCTTTGCAGCAGTCTTAGCTGCAGGCTTCTTTGCAGTTGTCTTCTTTACTGCAACCTTTGCTGTTGCCTTTTTCTTTGTATTAGCCATATTTATCTCCTTATACTCGCTTGATTACTTCTTTGACCAAAGCTTCATAAGCCTTGGCGCCCTTGGAATTCTTATCATAGTCGCAGATGGCAAGGCCGTGGCTCGGAGCCTCAGCAAGCCTAACGTTTCTGGGGATCACAGTCTTGAAGACTTTTGTGCCGAAGTATTTATCCGTCTCTTCCTTAACCTGTCTGGAGAGCTGTGTTCTCATGTTGAACATGGTAAGTACAACACCCAGGATCTCAAGATCGGGATTGAGTTTCTTCTTAACGATATTGATCGTATCCATGAGCTGTGAAAGGCCCTCTAAGGCATAGTATTCGCCCTGGATCGGGATGACCAGTCTGTCCGCAGCAGTAAGCGCATTGATAGTCAGCAGACCCAATGACGGCGGGCTGTCCAGGATTATGAAGTCATAGGAATCAAGCACAGGCTTGATAGCATTTTTGAGTATCTGTTCTCTCGAAATGACCGTTACGAGCTCGACCTCAGCTCCTGCCAGATTGATGTTGGTAGGGCAGATATCTACATTCTCCGCATTGGTCTCATAAATTACTTCTGTAAGAGGTGTCTCGTTGATCAGGACGTCGTAAACTGTCAGTTCAAGTTCACGCTTGTCGATGCCGAGGCCGCTTGTTGCATTAGCCTGAGGGTCCATGTCGATCAGGAGGACCTTTTTCTTTTTCTTACCAAGGAAAGCGGCAAGATTGACAGCGGTTGTGGTCTTTCCGACTCCGCCTTTTTGGTTTACAAGTGCAATTACTGTCGCCATATTTAACTCCTTTTATAAGTATTCCTATTTAGATACGCTAATTCTAACATTATAAATAAGAATAATATATGTCATCTTTAATACAATTTATTCCAAATGTTCCACGTGGAACATTTTCATATTTGTCACGTTGGAGAAAATGTTCATATCATGTAGATTGTTCCACGTGGAACAATATCACCTTGTCCATATCCTTCTCCGTAATGTTCCACGTGGAACAATTAATACAAAACGGGTGCCGGAACTATGCCGAACACCCGTTTTAAAGGATTTGACCCGATTAGTATATCAGTTATCGATATTCGCGAGCTTTGCATTCTCCTGAATGAATTCCTTACGGGGTTCTACCTGGTCGCCCATGAGAAGGTTGAATGTCTCGTCTGCTTCCTGCGCGTCCTTAAGAGTAACTTTCAACAGCTTTCTTGTAAGAGGATTCATTGTTGTCTCCCAGAGCTGTTCGGAACTCATCTCACCAAGACCTTTGAATCGCTGGATAAGAGGATTGTCCCACTTATGCTCAGCCTTGATCTGCTCGATATCCTTATCGTCATAAGCGTAATATGCTTCATCGCCCTTATAAACCTTGTAGAGCGGAGGGCATGCGATATAGACATATCCGCCTTCAACGAGAGGCTTTAGATATCTGAAGAAGAACGTGAGAAGGAGTGTTCTGATGTGTGAACCGTCGACGTCGGCATCGGCCATGATGATTACCTTGTGGTATCTGAGCTTTGTCTCATCGAATTCATCACCGATTCCGGCACCCAAAGCCATAACGACAGGCTGGAGCTTCTCGTTGGAATATACCTTGTCGATCCTGGCCTTCTCGACGTTGAGCATCTTACCCCAGAGAGGGAGGATAGCCTGATACTTACGCTCTCTGCCCTGCTTTGCTGATCCGCCTGCGGAGTCACCCTCTACTATGAAGATCTCGCAGAACTCTGCTTCATCGCTCTGGCAGTCGGCGAGTTTTCCGGGCAATGCATTATTCTCAAATACCGTCTTCCTTCTTGTGAGTTCTCTTGCTCTCTTTGCAGCATCTCTTGCTCTTGAAGCTGAGAGGCACTTATCCATGATGAGCTTTGCAATATCAGGATGCTCTTCAAGATAGATCTCGAGCTTCTCATATACGGCGCTGTCTACCATCGGTCTGATCTCAGCATTACCTAGCTTACTCTTTGTCTGTCCTTCGAACTGAGGATCAGGAAGCTTAACTGAAATGATCGCAGCAAGACCTTCTCTTGTATCCTCACCCTGAAGCTTAACGTCGCCGTCCTTAATGAACTTATACTTCTTGGCGTAATCATTGATTGCTCTTGTCATGGCAGCACGGAATCCTACAAGGTGTGTACCGCCTTCAGGTGTGGCAATGTTATTTGCGTATGTATAAACGGTCTCCTGATATGAATCATTGTACTGAAGAGCGATCTCAACGAAGTTATCTCCCTGCTTGGTAGCAAAGTAGATAGGAGGATTGTTGATAGCTTCCTTATGTCTGTTCAGATACTCAACAAATGAGATGATACCGCCATCATAATGGAGGTGCTTCTTAACAGGCTCAGCACCTCTGTCATCCGTAAGATCGATCGTAACTTCCTTGTTAAGGAAAGCCATTTCACGGTAACGGGTGATCATGGAATCAAAGTCAAATACGATATCAGGGAAGATGGAATTATCAGGGATAAAGTTGGTCTTTGTACCTGTATCTTCCTTATCACAGGTGCCTACGATATGAAGCGGAACGGTGGTCTTACCCTTCTCAAATTCGATCTCATAGATGTTGCCGTCACGGCGTACCTGGACCTTCATATGATCAGAAAGAGCATTAACTACTGACGCACCTACGCCGTGCAGACCGCCTGAGATACTGTATGCTCCGCCGCCGAATTTACCGCCTGCATGAAGCACTGTATGAACGACTTCTACCGTAGGGATTCCAAGCTTGGGATGGTTTCCGACAGGGATTCCTGAACCGTTATCGGTAACCGTAACAGAACCGTCTTTCTCAAGTACGACATCGATAGTATCGCAGCGTCCTGCAAGAGCTTCGTCAACTGAGTTTGCGACGATCTCATAGATAAGGTGATGAAGACCTCTTAATGTCGTATCACCGATATACATACCCGGACGCTTTCTTACGGCTTCCAATCCTTCAAGGACCTGAATATCGTCTTCACTGTATTCACTGCTGTTGGATGTATCGAAGCTGTCCTGATCTCCTTCTGCAGCTAATACATCAGCCATGGATTCTTCCTTAAAATCCTCAGTCAATGCTCTGGGATTCTCGGCAAGATTCTTAAGCTCGTCATCGTCGCCCTCTTCAACAGGCTGGAAGTAAAGATCGACAGCACCGGAAGGGCGGGAATTTGCCTCCGGAGAGGACTGTGTCTCCTCAAAATTGAAATTCTTCTCGTCGTTTTCCTTCATAAATGTAAAAACTCCTATTCTTGACGGCAGATCCGGCAGAATGCCTGATATTGCTGTATTTGTAACACCGTTAATGGGCTGTTGTCAGAAACTTCCGGATGACATGAGTCTGTTTAATATCAGACTTGCGGAGAGAGAACAAACATATGTTTTGTCGTCTGTGATCACCAATGTCTTTGGTATCTCTTCAGTCACATACTGGAGCCTTCCTTGCTCGTCCTCACGGTTGATGAATTCAGTCACGTCCTTCTGGGAAGGGGAGACTGTCTCAAGGTTGACTACACAGGTAACCGAAGATCTGAGCACTGAAAGATCATTGCCGATATGAATGAACATCTCATAGCCTCCAAATCGTCCGGAATCCTCTTTTAACCCATAAATTATATCATAAAAGGGAAGAATAATATGTTTATTATAATATAAGAATAGGGCAAAATAGGGCGTTTTTTAGCGTATTTTGTCCTAAAATCAGGCTTCTTTTGTGATAATGCCGCCGTCGACCTTATAGAATTCGGTCTTGTTTGCGCCCTCGATCGCATCGATCTCTTCGCCGATCATGTTCTTATCCGTGCACGTGATGAAGATCTGGGCGCCCTTCATGGCCTGTACAAGGCTCAGTCTCCTGGTCTTATCAAGTTCAGAGAATACGTCGTCGAGAATGAGGATAGGTGTAGAGGAGACGAACATCTTTATGATCTCCAGTTCGGAGAGCTTCAATGCAAGAGCAGCAGTCCTCTGCTGGCCCTGTGAAGAGAACTTCTTCATCTCCAGATCATCTAATTTGATCAGGATATCATCCCTGTGGATACCGATGGATGAGATATGCTTCTCAATGTCATAATTACGGACGGATTTCAGCTTGGCAAGGACCAGATCTGAGATAATGCCCTTTATACGCCCATAATCGCCCTCTGAGAGGCCCTTACCCATATAGTCGTCATATTTACTGTTTTTTGTAAGAAACGTTTCCAGGGCCCCTACAACGCCAAATACGGTATTGTACTCGATAGAGAGGTTTTCTTTGCCCCCTGAAATGCTCCCGTGATGCTTTGAAGCAGTATCTGATATCAGCTTTGCGAACCTGTAGCGCTTTAATATGATCTCTGCCGATGATTCAGCAAGTGAGAAATCCCAGAAATCCAGCTGCTGGTCCGTAAGATCGGACTTTGAATTCGGTTTTATGCTCTTGAGGAGAGCATTCTTCTGTGCCAGAAGCCTGCTGTAATTGGTCAGAAGATTGAAATAAGAAGGGGAGACCTTCGATATCAGCGTATTTAAGAACTTACGCCTGAAAGCCGGCGCGTTTTTTACGATATTGAGGTCTTCGGGAGCAAAGATAACAATGTTACATATGCCGATATAATCAGAGATCTTATCTACCGGAGCATTATCCGCGATAAGTATCCTTCCGGGCCTTCCCGATCTGCTAAGAGAAGACTTTTCGCTGTAATAACCGGATACAAGATGAACATCGGATCCGTCATCGTCAGTAAGATCCAGGCCTGCTTTATATTCGTTCTCGCCGAACTTTATAAGGTCCGAATCCTTGCTTGTCCTGTGTGATGTAATGCTCGAAGCTACATATATGCCTTCAACGAGATTTGTCTTTCCCTGGGCGTTATTACCGTAAAAGATATTAACAGAAGGCCCGACATCCAAATCGAGCCTTCCGTAATTTCTGAAGTTTTCTAAATGTATGCTTCTTATGAACATTATCTTCTGATAGGAAGAATAAGGTAAATGTACTTCTCACCCTCAACAGGCTTGATGATGCAGGGTCCCTGACCGCCGTTGACTTCGACCTTGATCTCCTCATCATCGATATTCTTAAGTACATCAAGAACATATCTGGAGTTGAAATCAACATCGATAAGATCACCTTCAAGGCTTATGGAGATATTCTCCTGGAGATTACCTCTTGCTGAAGTAGCCTGGACAGTAAGCTCTGAAGGATTATTGGAAAGGAATCTTACAGGGCACTTGCGGTCATCTGTCATGATGATAAGCGAAGCTCTGTCGACAGCATCGAGGAACTGCTTGCGGTTGATCGTGATGACTGTCTTAGGATTCTTAGTAATGATGGAATCGAAATTAATAAACTGTCCTTCGATAAGGCGTGAGACCATTCTTACGTTGCCGATATCAAATAAGAGATTCTGCATTGATGTGTAGATATTGATCTCAGAATCTTCATCGTCACTTAAGATCTTGCTCATCTCGGTAAGAGCCTTACCGGGAACGATATAGTTGATCTTAGGGAAGTCATTGCCCATCTCTTCGCGGTTGATAGCCATTCTGAAACCGTCGATCGATACAACGGAAAGAACCGAACCGTCAGATACGATGTTGGAACCTGTAAGAACAGGACGTGAATTATCACGTGATACTGCGAAGATAGTGTGATTGATCATATTCTTAAGGATCTTCTGACCCATAACGATCTTCTCAGCGCTTGTCTCATCGATCTCAGGGATCTTCGGGAACGGCTCGGGATCAAGACCGGCGATCTTGAACTCAGCCTGTCCGCACTTAATGGTTGTCTGGAAATTACTGTCGGAAATGATATCGACTTCAGGCTCAGGGAGCTTTCTGATGATATCACCGAAGAACTTTGAATCGATAACAACAGCGCCCTTCTCAGTAACACTTGCTTCTACATCAGCCTCAATACCTGTCTGAAGATCGTAGCCCGTAAGCTTGATCTTATCATTATCTGACGCTTCAATGAGAATACCGTTAAGGATATTTACTGTACTGTTAGTAGTAACAGCCCTCTGAACTATGGATACATTATTAACCAAGTCATCTCTGCTGCATGTGAACTTCATATGAAGGGAGCCACCTTTCATTATTAATAAAATATTTCAAACATTATACACTGAAATATATTAAAAATGTATAGTTTAACGGTGTTACAAAACTCGATTTTTAGGACATTTTCGAAAATCCGGAAATCATGCTCTGTAGTATTTAAAGATAGCTCGTATTAGCCGTATTATGTTCTGTTCAAATGTTCAAAACCTGCCAAAAGTCCGTCTGTTCAGAGCGTTTTTCAAAACATTTCGATGTATAAAAGTCATTTGATAAATGTTCACAAAAATACCATTTTGAACACTGTTACATTTATAAACAAACCGTCTACAGGAAATCTACAGCAAGTTATGAACAAAAGAACAATTAATGTTCAAATCAGGTAATGAGCTTATATATCTCTTCAGCCTGCTTTTTGAGATCGGAATCCTCATCCACGTTGTCGCAGCCGTGCATGACAGTAGTGTGTTTACGTCCGCCGAAGAGCTGTCCGATCTTCTCGTATTTGAGTTCAAGATAGTCTCTGCAGATGAACATGGCAACATTACGAGCCGTGGATATCTCGGCACTTCTGAGCTTTGAAGTAAGCTTATCAGGCGTCAGATCGTAGTATTTTGCCACTGCGTTTATGACTATGTCAGGTGTCAGATACTTCTTATTGCCGCTTACCAGAGGATCGATGATCTTCCTTATGTCGTCCAATGTAAGTTCTCCGTTTGCGAGAGTTACATAAGAGGAAATAGTATTAAAAGCACCGTTGAGCTGTCTGATATTTGTGGTTACGTTCTCGCAGACATAGTCGATTATCTCGTCTGAGAGATTGAAAGACTCGTTCTCGAGCTTGCTTAAGAAGATAGCCTTACGCGTCTCGAAATCCGGTGGCTGGACATCGAACATGATACCGTCCTGGAATCTTGAAGTAAGCCTGCTGTTAAGCTCCGTGAGATTTGCAGGAGCCTTGTCGCATGTAATGACGATCTGCTTTCCTGATTCGATCAGGGCTTCGAAAGTATTAAAGAACTCTGTCTGGACACTGTCCTTGCCGATGAGGAACTGGATATCGTCGATGAGGAGGACATCTACAGTCCTGTATTTGTTGCGGAATTCCGTGTAATTCTTGTTCTGGATGCAGGCGATAAAAGCATTCGTGAAGGCTTCACATGTAGTGTAGATGACCTTCTTCTCGGGATGCTGTTCGATTATCGCGTTGCCTATGGCCTTCATGAGGTGGGTCTTGCCGAGACCGGAGTTGCCCCAGAGGAAGAAAGGATTTCTCTGCTTCTGGCCGGGTTTTGCAGCGACGGATACGGCAGAAGCATGTGCAAAACGGTTGCAGTCGCCGACTACGAAGTTTGCGAAAGTAAACTCGCCGTTAAGTCCTGAAGGCGTAACGACTTCGGTCTTTGCCTGGCTTGCGGCCTTCTTCTCGGAGATTATCGAAGCATTAAGAGCCTTCTCGTCTCCCTGAAGGATAAACTTGACTGCGCAGGATCTACCGTCATTTGCTGTCTTTATGGCGGATTCTATGGTCTTATTGAGCTTCTGTCCCTTAAGAAGATCTAAAGAATACTCGTCTCTTGCAGCGAGAACCAGGACGTCCTTATCGCAGTGAGCAACGCTCATCTTGCAGAGGATGGATTCATAGGTTATGGAATTGATATTTGAATCATACTTAAGAAGATTGAGCGCATTGTCCCAAATAGAACTCTCCATGTAACCCCTCCGTAACAAAATTGACGTGCGTTTAACATAATAGCACGGTCAAAGAGTATAATGAATATGCAATTTATATTAAAAATCGGTGAAAAATCGGGCAGGATAATGAAACGGATCGACCATAACAAGAATAAAAAAACCAGAAATACGGCAGTCAATACCGTCTTGATAGCAGTAATAGCCGTACTCCTTATAGCCGGCGTGGTCCTTATCATGATAGAGCCCATAAAACGCTATAACAGAAAGAAGATCTCGGAAGAAGCCCTTACGGCGATCTCAGAGAAGATCGAGGCAACGGAAGAGGTCGAGATGACCTATACGGTCCCTGCAACGGGCAATGAAGTATCCGGAGAAGAAGAAGGATACGACATAATCGGCGGTACCGAGGAGACTTCTGAAGAGGCGGATGTTATTTTCGAGGAAGAGCCTGAAGTAAATTCCGGTTCAAATGAGATGGTCTCATTAAAGTCCATAGGGATCCTCTCGATCGGAAAGATCAAGATCAGCTATTCTGTATGGGATGAAGCCACAAAACTGTCCTTAAGATACGGTCTGGGGCACTATCCTGACTCTGTTATGCCGGGAGAGACCGGAAATGCGACCATTTTGGGACATAACTACAAAGACGGCACCATGTTCCACAATCTGGGCAAGCTCAAGAAAGGCGACAAGGTGGTCTTTAAGTCCAAAGAAGGCAAGGAAATGACCTTTGTAGTGGAAGAATCGAAGATCATCAACGCCAACGACCTTGGCAAATATGTTACGGGAAATATAACTGAAGAAAAGCAGCTGACGCTTGTAACATGCACTTACGAGTACGGAAGAAAAGGCTGGAGAAGGGTAGTAATCTGCAAGTTGCAGTAATGCCTTTTTAAAATCCAACACATTTTAAATATTTCTGCTATAATTTGCGCGGGTTTTTATTAAACCTATTAAAGCAATACTGTTTTTGGGAGGACCATATATGGTTACGGCAATCGTTGGCGCTAACTGGGGAGATGAAGGAAAGGGCAAGATCACTGACCTTCTTGCAAGCGAGTCTGACATCGTAATAAGATTCCAGGGCGGAGCTAATGCAGGACACACCATCATCAACGATCACGGAAGATTCGCTCTTCACCTTATGCCTTCAGGTGTTTGTTACGACAACATCGTAAACATAATCGGCAACGGTGTTGCACTTGATATCCGTAAATTCGTCAACGAATATAACTCATTGAAGGAACAGGGCTTAAATCCCCACCTTCTGGTATCTGACAGGGTTCAGGTCGTAATGCCTTACCATGTTGATTTCGATAAATTCGAAGAAGAGAGATTAGGCGGCAAGGCCTTCGGTTCCACCAAGTCCGGTATCGCACCGTTCTTCTCAGACAAATATGCGAAGATCGGCTTCCAGGTTTCCGAACTTTTCGATGAAGCAACATTAAAGGAAAAGATCGAGAGAGTCCTTGAGATCAAGAACGCCCTCCTCGTAAACCTCTATCACAAAGATCCCATCAAGGCAGATGAGCTCCTGGCCGAGATGCTCGAGCAGGGAAGACTCATCAAGCCTTTTGTTACTAATACCAACGCATATATCTACGACGCTTTGAAGGAAGGCAAGAACATCCTCCTCGAAGGCCAGCTCGGAACCATGAAGGACCCTGACATGGGCATCTATCCTATGGTTACGTCCTCTTCCACATTGGCAGGCTACGGCTGCGTCGGTGCAGGCATCCCGCCTTATGAGATCAAGAAGATCGTTGTTGTTACCAAGGCTTACTCTTCATCAGTAGGCGGCGGCGCATTTGTATCAGAGATCCTGGACGAAGCAGTTGCAAAAGAACTCAGAGACAGAGGCGGCGACAAGGGTGAGTACGGCGCTACAACAGGACGCCCCAGAAGAGTCGGCTGGTTCGACTGCGTAGCTACACGTTACGGCGTAAGGCTCCAGGGAGGTACGGACGTTGCCCTCACGAACCTTGACGTATTAGGTTACCTGGATAAGATTCCTGTCTGCACGGCTTATGAGATCGACGGCGTTATCACAAAGGATTTCCCGAATCCCACACAGCTCGACAGATGCAAGCCTGTTATCGAATATCTGCCTTCATGGAAGGGCAAGGGCGATATCAGAGGCCTCACAGAATACGACAAGCTCCCCAAGGAAGCTCAGGACTATGTCGAATTTATCGAAAAGGAGATCGGAGTACACATCTCCATCGTATCGACAGGACCCGTAAGAGAAGAGATCATCAGAAGATAATTTTCCTTCCTCAATAGGAGGTAATTCACGATGAAGACCTTAAAGCATAAAGCTGTAGTAACGATCCTTACTGCAGCCATATTGATGACCTCGCTTTTGCCTGCAGGCTGTGCCGGCAGGAAAAACAAAGACATGGTGGAGATTCAGCGTAAAGCCGAAGAATTCATTTACCGGTTCGCCACAGGTGACGCTGATACTGTAAAAGATCTTGTTGACGGCAGATTCGACTATCAGATCTCATATGCAAAGCAGCACGAGATCATGCTTAAGATCGCATCGAAAACAGAGATCGATGAGATAGAGACAGTTGAAGTTGACCGTAAAGCCGGCAAGGCAAGGCTCAGGACGAAGATCTCATATATCAGCATAAGGGAATTCGGCAGGGATAAGGATAATCAGAACCTGACTAAGGAAGAGTGCCTTGAGAAGGCCGATTCTTATGAGAAAAGAGCCACGGCAAATTTCTCGTTTGCTTTCGTGCTTGACGATGAAGGTGAGTGGAAGATAAAGAATTCCACGGCCGACAGATATGAAGATCTCTTCAATCATCAGTATTACCTGTCAGTCGTAGCATTGAGCAAAGACCAGGCAAAGCAGGAATGCAAAAGTGTCTTTGAAAAGCTTGCCAGAGGCGAATTCAACCAGCAGATGTTTAAATTCGACCTCTTTGAAATGGGAGCTTTCAATACTTGGGGCAGAAGCGAACCGAATATAAAGGATGCCATGACCGAATTTGCGAAAGCGTATTTCTCATTCGTTGTGGAACACGGCATTACGGTCGAAGAGACCGATACGCCGCTTCAGTTTAAGGTTACCGGTTATGTTCCTTCGAAGGAAGCTTTGCTCAGTTACTATGCGGACGACGAGTATGCACAGGAAAGCTGCATGGCAGAAATAAGAGCGGAGATCGCCGGGAATGACAGCAAGAGACAGGCAGTATGGGATGATTTTATTGCCGGGATCTACTACGATCTTGCAAAGCAGATACCGAACCTGATGGGCGAGGAATTCAGCGTTATCCTTAAGGTCAAAGCAAAAGGCGACGCTGTTGATATCGTATCAGAATCACCGCTTTTCGGAATTACGACAGACGATATCTTTGCTTGTCCCAAATACGATTTCAATCAGGAGAAGGCGGCCCGCAAGAAGGCTATACAGGCGCTCTTTGATGCCGGCGAACTTACCCGGGCACAATACGACAGGTACATGTCCGAATTCAGAAATGACGGAGGGAATTATCCCGGCAGGAATACCAATAACAATAATGCATCTAACGGCACTACATCCTGGCAGGGCACTTCCAAATATCCGAACCAGGCCGTAAACGTCAAGGAGGAGACACCTGACTGGTCAGACGGAAATCTTATCTACGGCACATCAGATCCTGATAAGAACGGTATCAGAATGCATTACAGCAAGGAGCCCGGCTGGCTTAATACGGCCGGATACAATGTTTCCGGTAACGGCATTACAGTCCTGGTCAAATTCGACAGGAAGTTTTCTAAGGGAACAGAACTTGAATTCGACTGGGACATTAACGGCAGCACACAAAAGTATGGCGTTCCTTTCGTCGTACCTGAGGACGGAATGGACGAGTTCGAATTCTCCATTCCTTCAAAGCTCGTATCTGCAGGAAACACTGCCGAGTTCAGATTATGGGAAACGGGTCATACGCACGTCATCGCGTATGTAAAACTTACCAAAACATAAAACTTCAGAAGGCTTATGTTTTTCGCTATTAGGCAAGAGATTTTTTGTTTTCGCGCGCCTTAAGCAAGAATATAATTAACCAATAAGATTTATATGATTCCGGAGGAATTCCCATGTCCAAGGAAATGATCCTCGTCCTCGACTTCGGAGGGCAGTATAACCAGCTCATTGCAAGACGTGTCAGAGAGCAGAATGTCTACAGTGAAGTAAGACCCTACACCACGAGCATTGAAGAGATCAAGGCGCTGAATCCCAAGGGAATCATCCTCACAGGCGGCCCTTCCACTGTTTACGAAGACGACGCTCCCAAGTGCTCACCCGAGCTCTTTAAGCTCGGCATCCCGGTGCTCGGTATCTGCTACGGCGCCCAGCTCATGAACTACCTGCTTGGCGGCGAAGTAAAGTCAGCACCCGTCAGAGAATACGGCCACACCGACGTTAATATCGATACAGAAGCTAAGCTCTTCAAAGGCGTTCTTCCCAAGACTGTCTGCTGGATGAGCCATACCGTATATATCGCAAAACCCGCTCCCGGCTTCAAGATCACTGCACATACTGAGGTCTGCCCTGTAGCAGCTGCAGAGAACGTTGAAGAGAATCTCTACTGCGTACAGTTCCACCCGGAAGTTGTTCACACAGTCGAAGGCACGACGATGATCGCAAACTTCGTTAAGGATATCTGCAAGTGCAAGTGCGACTGGAAGATGGATTCATTCGTTGAGACATCCATTAAGGAGATCCGCGAAAAGGTCGGCTCAGGCAGAGTCCTCTGTGCCCTTTCAGGCGGCGTCGATTCATCCGTTGCCGCTGTACTCCTTTCTAAAGCAGTCGGCAAGCAGCTCACATGCGTATTCGTCGACCACGGACTTCTTAGAAAGAACGAAGGTGACGAGGTGGAAGCAGTCTTCGGACCTGAAGGACCTTACGATCTTAACTTCATCAGAGTCAATGCCCAGGAGCGCTTCTATTCAAAGCTCGCAGGCGTAACTGATCCTGAGACAAAGCGTAAGATAATCGGTGAGGAATTCATCAGAGTATTCGAAGAAGAAGCAAAGAAAGTAGGCGCTGTCGACTTCCTCGTACAGGGCACCATCTATCCTGACGTTATCGAATCCGGCCTCGGAAAGAGCGCCGTAATCAAGTCCCACCACAACGTAGGCGGACTTCCCGACTATGTTGACTTCAAGGAGATCATCGAACCCTTAAGGCTCCTGTTCAAGGACGAAGTAAGAAAGGCAGGCCTGGAGCTCGGCATCCCAGAAAACCTTGTATTCCGTCAGCCGTTCCCCGGCCCCGGACTTGCTATCCGCATTATCGGTGAAGTTACAGCAGAGAAGGTAAAACTTGTTCAGGATGCAGACGCGATCTTCAGAAGAGAGATGCAGCTTGCAGGCTTCGACAAGTACGCTAACCAGTACTTTGTAGCACTCACAAATATGCGTTCTGTAGGCTGCATGGGCGACGAGAGAACATACGATTACGCATGCCTCCTCCGCGCAGTTACCACCACAGACTTCATGACTGCCGAAGCAGCAGAGCTTCCCTGGTCACTCATCAACAAGGTCACGAACAGGATCGTAAACGAAGTCAAAGGTATCAGCCGCGTCTTCTACGACTGCACGGGCAAACCGCCGTCAACGATAGAGCTTGAATAATGAAAAAACGCTGGAAATGCCCTAAAATAGGGCATTTTCAATTTCAATGTCAACAAAATGTCAACATAAAATGGCACCTCACTAATTTTATGTCAGGGTGTGCCTGTTTTTATTTACTGGTTCTGCAACTCAAAAAGTTATCAAGAGAACTTAACTCGGATGATATAATTATCTTGTCTGAGGGAGTGATCCCTTAGTCGAGAAAATCAGCAGCAAAACGCACTAATTTTAGGATTTTTAAAACAAAGGGGATAACGGATATGTTAAACGGAATGAAGGCTAAGGCTCTTTTAATAGGAACTATGGCAATTTCTATTCTGATCAGCGGATGCGGAGTAAAAAAGGACTCTGATGATAAAGTCATGCTGTTAGACAGAAAAAACATAACTGAGGTCACTTCTAACGGGAAGAAAAGCCTTTTGGATATTAGTAATAAGCACGAAACATATTGGCAATATGATTCTGCTAATAAACTTCTCATAGCAAAATCAAGAAACGGTACGAACGTATCAATCTATAACATTGAAACCGGCGCAAAATCTGATATCGGCTTTCCGAAGAAAGACGACAGTACTCGCGGATTCGAATATGAAGGACAGACGATGTCTGCACAGAACGCCTGGTATGAAGAAGGCAAAGTGAGCATTTATGCACAAAACCCCGATGGTACACTTGGTGTCTTTACCTTTGACATCAAAACAAATGAGCTGAAGGATACAGCCAGCTATGATATAGAAAGACCTGCTTTTGTAAGGGATACGGGTAAATTCATTGTATATGTAAAAAGTGTATCGGTTAAAGACCAGAATGATAAGTATTATATAAAGTATGATTTGAACCTTTTTGATAAAACGACAGGAGAAGATAAAACTGTTACCAGTGACATTGGAAAACTGGGTAAAGGCTTTGATCTGATCGTATTGAACGGTGATAAAAGCAAAGTCCTGTTTGTAAAAAATAATGATTGGTCCAAAATCCTTGATAAAAAAGCAAAAGATACTCCTGTTTTATATGAGTACGATATCCCGTCAGGCGAGACCCGCGAGGTATATAAATGCAGCAAGGGAAATTGCATAACGGGTTTCACATATGCTTCAGAAAGCAACAAGATCTATCTTAGATACGGAAAGATAATATCTGTCGGGGTTGTCGACTATAACATCCAGCCCAATCATACAACGGTCATAACACCAGACGGCCGCAATTATGAGCTGCATTCTTCCTTAATTGACGGATATGACATAAACACTACAGGCATTGTCGTTTATTAAGATAAAGTGATCGTAAGTTATATCAACAGTTATGAAGGCTAATGATAAAAATATGGAGTATCCAATCCCTACACATTTGAAACACCTCTTGAAGGTTGATATGTCAAAGTCAGATAGTAATTATCTGTCAGGAAGTATTGTTTGTGAATGTGGATGTGATAAGTTTTCGATTCGGCATAACGAGAATCGAGAGTATGATCCTCAAATACCCTTTGATGAACAAGATGGATTAAAGGTAATAGTTAACTGCAAAGAGTGTGAAAAAGAGTATGTGCTATTTGACGAATCCAAACACGGGTTTAACGGTTTTGTTAATGAGGACTGCAGAACCGCATCAAATGACAGCTTAAAGGAATTATCATGTAAAACTTGTGGCTCAAGATACTTCTTTGTGAATGTCGGAATAGAGGCGGAGGACAAGAATCAGTTTGTTGAAGAATGTGTAAATGAGTTCCCTGAAAGGTTCACGGCGGATGATTATGTCGATTCATTTGATTGGATCACTATAACCTTGTGCTGTGCTAACTGTAATGAGTCTGTGGATTGGATAGACTTGGAATTATCGTAATTCATTTGAATTACGAAGGAAGTGATATAAATATGAATAAATTGGGCTCACTGATTACTCAGTTAGAAAGTACAGAAAAATATGATAAAGAAAATGTCTTAATTGATATTTATATTTTTTTACGGGAAACTGAAATGGATTTAAACGAGTCTCAAAGAGTCTTTGTAAATTTATCGCAACTTAGAGATATTTCGTTGGCAGATGGTTCACAAGCGTTTTTTGATGATTGGGGAAAAGAACTAATTGACATAAAAGTCTTAGCGAAATATATAAGCAGCAATTCATGTAAAATGCTGGAAAAACTGATTCAGAAGCAGTATCTTGAGTTTGATGAGTGGATAGCGGAGAATCAGTGGATCTTTAATGATGAATTATCGGATATTGTTAGAAGTTATTTTGGTGTTTAGACTATTTAATAAACAGGATAATAGACTAAGACAAATCAGGATTTATCTTAGAGATAATTGATGGACGAGAATTACCAGAATATATGACAATGAATAAGGGGAAGATATGTGGCTGATCATGGCGGCTTTGTCCGCGCTCTTTGCCGGACTTACGGCGATACTTGC
>Ga0247611_10005187_pt1 | contig 17456 bp, 12 predicted proteins | sample 177DNAGHGhighgp2_FD_192422 | JGI IMG/M metagenome (GOLD analysis project Ga0247611, IMG submission 192422) | Sheep rumen microbial communities from Palmerston North, Manawatu-Wanganui, New Zealand - 1770 DNA GHGhigh gp2 | ecosystem: Host-associated > Mammals > Digestive system > Stomach > Rumen... | reverse complement strand
TTCCGAGTAAATCTGAAGAAAAATAGGATGGGCCATCATTTGTATTTTGAATAAGTGGAGAAGAGTTATAACTAACTAACGTTCGTTTTTCTTGATAACGTGACTGATTTTTCTTATATATACTTTCATCGAGATAATAATACCTGTTACCATCATTTTGCACATCTTCGCCTAAATATCTGTAGCGTCCACCTGTTGGCCTTCCATTTTTATTCCAGAGAAAAGAAGTTTCATCTCCAGAAGTAAAACTTCCATTTCGGTAAACAGGAGCCTGTTCAATTACATCTAAAGATAAGCCGTCATATATGTTGCGAAGAAGATTTTCATCCATATCTTTGATATAAACACGTCTTCCAAAGGCATCATATGAATAACTGCTCTGCATATACGATTTGTTCTCTCTATCCAATACTTCACAGTAAATCAATCTGTTCTGTAAATTGTATGCATATTTTATAGTTTTTAGCGCAGAAGATTCTGTAAGTAAATTTCCTGCTTTGTCATATGTATAATTTACAAAAGTGTTATCCCGAGACCCACTGGAAAGGAGTCTGTTTTCAGCATCATAGTTATACTCGATTTTTCCTAATTTTGTAGTTTTTGCTTTACGATTTCCATTTTTATCGTATACATACTCTTCTTTTATAAAGGTTTGCATATTGGGAAGCTTATTTGCCAGACCATATTGCATGGAATTAAGAAGCGGTATTAATCCAGACTTTATATCTGATAGAAGATATTCGTTTTCGCCTATTTCTCTATTAACTGGAAGTCCATTTATTGCAGCTTCATCCTTTATCATTTTTTCCATATCAGCTGTATAGGGATAATGAACTGCAGCAAGTTGTCCCTTTTTATTGTATTCGAATAAAGTTATGCGGCCAAGATTATCTGCACTGGCAATGCGTTTTCCATCAATGCCATAAAGGTAGGCTTGTCCCCATAACAGTTCAGAACGTTCATTTTTCTGCATTTTGACAATTATGCGTCCAGCCTTATCATAAAGAGTTTCTTCTTTTGTACCATTTCCAAAAATTCGCAAGGTCTCTAACCCTAATTCATTATATTTAAATTGTACACTTACCTTCTGTCTGCTGTCAAAAATTTCTTTAACTTCATTATTTTTTCCATAAAGATATGATATATCAAGACTTTTTGATTTAAGCCTTATTCTGTTACCGGCGTTATCATATTCAAATTGTAATTCTTCACCACTAGAAAGATCCTGCTGATAAATAAGATAACCGCCTGTGTCATATCTGAACAATTCTTTTCCACTCGTATTTTCTGCCTCAAGTACATTTCCAAGCATATCGTATACAAAGCGGTTTTCACCTGCATCAGAATAGTGAATTGTACGTATACGATTATCGCGAGACAAATTTATAGACACATAATCATCATTAAAATCTCTATATGCCTTTAACTGACCTGCATCATCATAAGAATAAGACTGAATGTCTCCAAGCCGGTTATATTCACTGCTAAGTCTCCCATAATCGTCATAATTATAAAGATATTCATTATTATTTCCGTCCTTAACAGAAAGCCTTTTGCCATATTCTTCATATGAATAAGTTTCAACTAACTCTCCACCGTAAAAAACGCTTTTAATTCGGCTGGCATTATCATATTCATATTCTTTTTCAACATCACCTCTACTCTTTTCTTTAATTAACCGCCCTGCTTTATCATATTCGGCTTGATAAGCAATACCGCATTCATCAGACACCTGCTCGAGCAAGCCCATGTAATTATATGAATAATTGATTGCTGAATTATCTGCCAGTATCTTTTTTTCTATTAGTCCAAGAGCATTATAAATATAAGAAGTTTTATGATTATAACCATCACAACTTTGGCTCATTTGATTCAGATAATCGTAAACATACAAACGTTCGTTAGCATTTCCATCAACTACTTTTGTCAGATTATTAAAGGCATCAAATGTATATATCTTTTTATATTTTCCTCCCTCAACAAGGCTTACTTCTCTTCCATTTTCAGAATAATCATACGTAATATAATAAAGAGCTTCATTTTCATTATCACTTCCAGCAAGTTCTTCTATCACCCTGTCATAGACATCATATTTATAGAAGATATTATTGGAATTACGCTTAAGATTTACAAGACGGCCCAGTTCATCATAGTTATAGTAAGTAACTTCTCCATTTTGATCTATAAGACTTTTTATACTGCCATCGGGGAAATATTCACTCTGAAAAGCTTTCTTTCCTTTTTCTGCTGAAGAAATTTTCATTCCCTCCTGATTGTAGAGATATTCATACCAGCCTCCGTAAGCCGATTGCTCTCCTGTAATGCGGCCAGTTTTTGTATAATTTAATAATCTGACATCTCCATTTCCATCTATAGTTCTTGTAAGTAATCCAAAGGAATTGAATTCAAAAACATTCCTGATTCCTAAAGCATTTGTTACAGACAATTTACTTTCATTTTGTCCCCGCATTTCCACATCATATTCTTCTATATATACACAGTCTGCTGCTTTTTTCATCCAATCCTTTATTTTTACAAGTGTAAGATTTTCTATATTATCATCAAAAACCTTAAACTGATAAATTTTATTTATTATTCCATTTGTATAATCATAGAATCTGCACCAGCTCTCTCTTCCGTGCATTATCATAGCAGCCTGCTTTCCTTCTTTTGTATATAAAAAGGAAGCAATCAGTTTTTCACTCTCTCCATCACCAGCAAAAATCTGTAAAGGCAAATGTCTTCTATCATAAACTATTCTTTTATTATGCTGAGAATTTGTAACACTATCGCTCTGTAATATTTCTACCAAATCCTTACGACCGTTAGTTTTATAAACAGTTATAAGTCCATTATATTTTTTTTCTTCAATGCTTTTCTCTTTATACGAATATTCCTTTTCTATTTTCCCAGCTTTTTTAATGCATAAGAGACGGTTACGCTCATCATAAGCAAAGACAGTTTTTACATTAGCTTTGGTTTCTGAAATTTTATTAAAGTGCTCATCATATTCATAATCACTAATCACAGGCTTTTGTCCAAATAAAGTAAAACGAGTTACCAGTCCTCTTGAATCAAAATCCTGTTTATAAACAGTTTTATCACCCTTTTTATATTCACATAGATTACCCTTTGAATCTCTAATAAATTTTTCCTTAACTCCATCACAATCTGTATGAGATAGCAATAATCCAAATGAATCATAAGTCCAGCTTTCTCTTCCCCCATTCTGATATGAAGCAAATACTTTATTCCCGGCATCATCATAAGTAAAATTTGTTATAGCTCCATTTTCATTCTTTTTTATCAGATCATCCTGATCGTTATATTCGTATAAAATTATACTTCCATCGGGATATAGTTCTTTTATTGTTCTATTCTTTTCATCATACCAGTAAGAATATCTGTTTCCATCATGGTCAATATAATCAGTCTGTCTTTTATTCTGATTATAACTAAAGCTTTCAGAATAACCTTCTTCATTTACCGTAGCTGTGGTCAGAATATTACCTTCAGAATTTATCTCGCCATACTCAAAAGCTATTGAACTTCCATCGCATTTTGTCAGCTTGACAAGTTTCGAATTATCATCATAAGCCATTTTTACTGTATCACCATCAGAGTCTTTCATTGAAACGAGTAAATTTCCACTATAAGAATACTCCAGGTATTCATCTTGCGAACGAACGTTAGTTATTTTCCTAATAAAATGATTTTTGTATTCGACAAGATATTTTTCGCCCGAGGATGTTTCTATAAAATTTATTTTTTCATCTGACAGCCTGTGAATATGTATATAATTTCCATTTCTATCTGTAATGTGCACAATAAAGCCTGCTGCATCAAACTCCTTAGTCATACCATTACGCATTGTCAGAAGTAGTCCCAGATTTTTCTTTTGAATATTTAAATATTTTTTCTTATTATCAGTTTCCCAAAAGTCACTATCTTCTTCCACTTCATAAAATAGTTGAGGATACCCATTTTCATCTATCAATGTAAGAGAAGCAAGACCTGTCTCTTCATACCAGAGAGGCATACCTTCAAACATAGCAGCCTCATTTCTCTTTTTTCTTTCCATTGATTTATTATAAATTGGAAGATATTCGTCCAGTAAATCACAACTTTCAGTATATTTTTCCTTATAAGATTCTAAGCTTTTCAGATGATTTTCTATATCAGCAAGCGCATCTAAAAGCTTAAATCTTCTGTTCATTAATTCATCATATAAATTCTTAGCTTTCTTTTTGATTTTTTCCAGTTCTTCAGCCGCCTCATACCCTTTTTCACGACCTAATAATGTCTGTATATCTAACTGCAGTTTAGACGTATTTCCTAATTTTATTTGGATTTGTTGTATAGTACTTCTAAAAATTTCTGGAGCTTCATATATGTTTGAAACATCATATTCTTCTGCAAGCTGATTTTCATAATCACTGATTATTTTTCTTATTGTTTCTGAATATTCTGTCAAATTCTTTTTTTTATTTTCCGGGCATGTATCTGTTCCCATGAGGATTCTTTCATCAAGATTTGTAAACCAGCCAAAACCGAAACTTGAGACTATACTTTCATTAGAAAGATATTTACGATTTATTGAAAATTCTATTCCCCTAGGAATTTGAAAATCAATTTCATTTTGCTCATAAGCACCATTAGTAATTTTTACCGGGTCACCACTAGTCTTTGAATTTTCACTCTCTTTTACTTCCTGACTCACCTTTATATTTTTAGGAAGTTCTCTTTCTAAGATTTCTTTTTTACCTATTAGATTGTTCCAGGCAGAATCGAGTTCACTTTTCTTTCCTTCTGGAAGAGGTGTTTCGACAGGAGGATTTTTAATTGAACTGCATTCATTAATTAATTGCTCTGCCTGTGAGTTAAGCTGTGAATTAGAAGCAACAAATTTATCGTTTTGTCTTTTATGCTCTCTGGCAGCTATAATTCTGCTGGCTTCCTGCCTTTGACTGTAGGTCCCATTTTCTGCGATTACTTCCAACTGACTATCGGTCATGCTATTTGTAGGATTTGGATATATTGGTACTGATGGAGTTGTAGAAGTCGAAGACGAACTAGATGATGAGGAAGACGATGAACTTGAAGAACTTGATGAACTTGATGAACTAGATGAACTTGACGAACTGGAAGATGAAGAAGAACTTGATGAACTAGAAGAAGAGGTTGAACCGGAAGAAGACTGTCCGCTGGTTCCGCTTGAAGAGCTTCCACTATTTGATGTAGAACTAGAGCTATCCGAAGATGAAGAACTGCTATCAGAACCAGAGCCTCCATAATGTCCGTTTGATACAAGAATTGTTCCACCCTTTCCATCAGGAATCAGCATATCACAAAAAGCCTTATGATTCGAAGATAAAAATAAGCAGAAAAACAAAACAAAGAAATATTTATATACTGTAGATTTAGTAGAAAAGAATCTCATATAGCCTCCTTTATAATTAACTAACGTTAGTTATTAAAAACTTGTATAAAACAGTTTATCCAATAAGCTTTCTGAATCTCCCTCTCGTGTCGGTACCCAGCCCTGACTTTCCTTTATAAACATGCACTGATCCGCATTATCAACATCTTTTATATAATCCACAGAATGACTAACTGCTGTAGATGTGGAAGATATTTTAGGAATAAAATGTATACCAATTTCTGCATTTACAGCATTCTCTGTTTTTGCAGCAGCATTCACACTCTTCTGAAGTTTTTTTGCGGCAGCAGCCAGATTAGTATCAGAATTGCTCTTATAAGCTTCCGCCATAGAGTAAATATCCAGATATAAATCACAAGGATATTGTGTATAGCAGTATGATTTTCCTGCAGATAGCTTTGAATACACGTTATTTCTGATTGCTGAACTTTTAATAATAGCAGCGAGAGCCTTAGAAAAGTCTTCTATATCGTTCATCAGAGTGTACAGCTTTGAATTATTAAAAATAGTGGTATTTACAAGAGAAGCATCCGCCATTATTTCAGCAATTTCCTTTGCAGAAAAATAACTGTTAGATAAATCCTCAAGTAAAGCTTTATAATTCCAGCCACTAGAAGGAGTTACACCAGGACTAGCAACAGTGTATTCTGAATGATTTTTTAATTCATAAACATTTTCAAAAACTCCACCAAAGCAGGTATCAAAACCGATGACTGAAAGCCCTTGATTCCGCAAGGCTCTTCCAAGATCATGCACAGACATATATGAACCACTTCTATCATCTATAGCAACTGCTCTAACTTCAGCTTGACTATTTGATTTTTCATAAATATCTGTTGAAAGAGAACTATAGCGCCAGCCACTACCGTGCCCCCAGATTATTAAAGCCAGTTTTTCTGCTTCATAATTATTTCTTGCAAAATTAAGCAGATTCCAGAGCACACTTGGATTTCCCATATCAAGCTCAGTTTCAACTTTATTCGACAGACCAAGAGGAGGACATGAGATTCTTTTTGAAAGGATCAGATTGCTGTCTGAAGAATCATGAGTAAGTTCAAATAAGCGCGTATCAGTCCAGTCTCCATTTGTCTCATCAAAACCTTCTGACCGGTCCAAAAGAACAAGTACATTCATTTTATTAAAATCCGCATGTTCCATAGCCTTAAGATTTTGAATTGCATAGCTTTCCAGATCGTTATCTGCTGCCATATAAACGACAAGAGTCATTTTTGGAGGATCTGGCATTTCCTGCATTGGATCCGGGGGCAATTCAGGTTCGGGTTCTGGCTCAGGCTCGGGGTCAGGTTCTGGCTCTGGTTCGGGGTCCTGCTCTGGTTCAGTTTTTGGCTCAGGTTCTGGCTCAACTTCTGTCTCTGGCTCTGTTTGTTTATCGCTGCCTTGTTCGGTCCCAGTCTGATTTTGATTTTTACTTTCATTTTCATTTCCACCTTCAAGACTGCTGTCTGATTCAGAATCACTACCAGCCCCCTCTCCACTTGCCTGTTCATTTTCAGAATCAGACTTAAGCTCAGTTCCTGAACTTTCTTCTGCCAGTTCTTTTTCATTTTGCTTTTCAGCATCTTTTGAAATCTCTACAATGCGTATTCTTTCTACAGGAGAAGAACAGCTAAATAAGAAAGTCAGAAATACTGCAATGCACAATATAATAAAACTGAATATAATTATTTTTTTCATTTTCACCTCACATAAATGCCTTAAAACCATATGGATCTTCCCACACGGAACCATCTGAAAAAATTATTTTGCTGACATATAAGTAATCAATTTCCAGGGGTGCTTCCGGAATAAAATTCATAAAGGAATCCAGATTCAAACAAATCTTAAAATCTTCATCCGGACCAATTTCCTTCTCAATATAAAAAGTCAGGCGCTCCGGACATTCTGATGCAGGTTCTCCCTCTGAATTAAAAAGGAAGAAAACAAGCTCAAATTCTTTTACAGTAAGAAGGGAATGATTATAAAAAGTAATATCCGCTCCACAAATTTTGTATTCGTCAGATTCCTCGTCCATTACAAAATCTGCTGCAATTGAATAAGGATTTCTTTCAGCCGAAAATGCAGAGCATCCGGATAAAAGCATCAAGGATAGCAAAATACTTAGTCTAAAAAAATTATTCTTCATAAATCAGGTCCTCCAGTGAATCTGCATATTGTGTATAATCTACACCTTCAACTTTTCCAATTTTTCTGAGAGCTGAAGTCAGCTTTTTTTTCTCTCTGGATTTTTCACTTAGAAAAAATTGATAGACAAGAACTACGGCCTCCTGAGGGCTTTTTTTATCGTAGTAAAGCTGATTTAAAAGCCCTTCTGCATTTTTCTTCTCCCCCCGCATTATCAACTCTTCAACACTCTTAAAGGCTCCTTCAATGGATTCAACCTGACAGCAGAAAATCTTACTTCTATCTGTAAAGAGGAATTCTCTTTCTTCAAGTCTGGCATAATTCTTTTTCTGACCAGAAATTTTATAAACTCCAGAATCAACTCCATGAATTACAAACATACCGCTTTCATCAGTAAGAGCAGTTTTCATTTCCAGATCATTCTTGCAATAGATTAAAAAATCCTTTACCGGAATATTATTTTCATCTACAAGCAAACCACATAAGTCTGCCTATCCAGTAAATCTTGGAAGAGTCCTGCATGAAAAAAGCAAAAGCAGAATAAACAACAGGCTTGTGATTTTTACAAAACATAAATGTCCTGATACTTCTATTTTTTTTCTGGCCCTCACTTTATTTTTCCTCCGTTATTTTTTTGATTTTTCCATCACTACTTTTATAAAAGCTTATAATTTTTCCTTCTGAACTTTTGATTTCTCCAATTTTCACTTCGTCAGTCTTTTTTTGAGGGAGATTTTTTGGAATCAAATTTTTATTTTCTTTTACAGATGATGATTTTATAAGCAGATTTTCTCCAAAGCTTTCCCAGTTTTCAGCAAGAACATTTAACGAGATAACTTCTCCCACTTTTTCTTTATCTTTGCATGCAGCACATAATGCACCTATTTCCATATCAAAAAAGCCATCTTCTTTTGTCTTTATATCTACCAGAGAAATAAGCCTTTCAGACGGCTTGAAAGCCTCATCAAGTGCAAAAAAAATATTTTGCATAAGCTCCCTTTTACATGAAAAGGCAATTTTGTAAGGATTAAGTTTTTCCTCCACAATAAGTGCCTCATTATCAGCAAGAATTTTCCTCAGCTTTTGATAAAGTCCATCGCTCGTAGCAGAAATATCCTGAAGCTTATAGAAGTGATTTTTCCGGCTGCCAGACACCTGGAGCAAAGGAACTGCCTTTTCATAATTTACCGACATCGCCCCCACCCCAGTAAAATCCTCAGGATAAACACCCTTCACCCTGGCAGAAAGCTCTTCAGTAAAGCCATCAAACTTCCAGTGAAAAGAAAGAATCCGTCCCCCCGCCCCCTTCACATCCGCAAAAAAGGACTGTCCGAGGGCAGTGAGTTCTTCCCCACTTTCTTCAACAAAATCTTCATAAACATCAGTATCACTTGCGGCAGCTGAAAGTGAAAAGTTTTCACCCTCATTCCCCTTTTCTATCTTTGTCCCAATAACAAGTAAGGTGAAAAGAAAAAAAAGTAGAATAAGTGACAGCCCCAGATAAAGTCTTCTTTTCACCTTCTTATCAACAAAGAATCTTTGGCTCTTACAAGACTCAGCCAGAAAGCCAGTCCCGCAAGCCCTGTCAATCATTTTCTCAGATAAAACTCTTCTGGCTTCATATTCCGCAAGCTTATATTTATGAATCACCATTACTTCTGAGGAAATTCCTTTTTTTGAAAAACTTTTTAATTTTGTATCAAAAGAAAACTCATCAGAGAAACAGGGGTGCAATTTTTCAAGTTCTGAATAAATAAAAAGCTGCCGTTTTCTCCCTGCCAGACATGAGTAAGGCAAAACTAACTGATATTTTTCATAATCATTTTTTTTGATTACAATTCGATTTTCACCAGCTGTATTTTTTTCAGACATTTGCAACACCTCACACAAGCAATTCCATCGCTAATCTTTTGTCTTTTTTCTGTAATAGACCTCTCCCTTTCCGGAAGGGCCAGACCATTTACCCGACAAAAGATTTTTTTCCTCTTTCACTTCAATGCTTTCCAATGACCACAAAAGCTTGCAGCTTATTTTCCATTCTTCCAGGGAATCAAAGCCTCTTCCTTCTTCTTGGCAGGTTTCATAGAAGCTTTCAGATATAAAAGTTAGAGAAGTCTGCTGAGCCTGCAAATCTTCAATGCAAAAATCCATTTTTCTAATTAAAGAAATAGACCTGGCAAACAGCGGTGAAAAAATAGAAATAATTAACGAAAGTATAATTACATCAGAAAGCTTCATTCCCAGCTCCAGACTCAAAGTCAAATCCATCGCCAATTTCTTTTGCGTTTCTTTCAGCCAGTGCAGAAATACTTTTTTCAAGTTTCTTCTCGTAAAGCTTGATTGTATTGCGTCTCTGAGCCAGCATAGCTCCTAGCAGCATACCGATTGTCATACAGCATATAATTGCTGCCAGCATAAAATTTTTATTTCCAGGAATAAATGTCACTTGCGTCTCCTTTTCCGCCTTCTTTTTTATCTGCCCCATATGAGATAAGTACATAGGGCAGACCCTCAGGAACCTCTGACGGCATAATGGAACTTTCAGAGCTGAGATACTCAAAATCGGTTCCCCACGGATCATTGCCTGGTTCACGGTCAATGTATGGTCCGCTCCATTCTTCTGGTACCGGATAGAGAACTGGTTTTTCCCATAAGGCCCAAAGGCCCTGCTCGCTTGTTGGGAATCTTCCGCAGTCGATGAAATAGCTTTGTAATGCAAGGCTGTACTGGTCGATTTGTGTTTTTGCCGCTGTTTTTCTCGCCGAAGAAATAATTTTTGATGCCGATACAAGGCTTCCTGCCGTAAGGACAGCTCCGATTGCAATGACCGCAATCGTTTCCACGTAGGTAAAAGCAGCCGTCTTTTTTTGTAGAAATTTCTGTAAACTCTTATATCCATGAAAAAGCCTCCTTATTCTTTTATTCATAGATTTTTGTTTCATATTTTCCTCCCGTAAAATAGTTTTATATCCAGCTGATGTTATTGATGAGCGGCATAAAGAATGTCATCAACAATATCAGAATGAATCCACCTGCAAGTGTGATGAATACCGGCTCAACCAGCAAAAGACAGATTGTTCTTCTTCTCTGGCTCTGAGCCTCAAGACTGGCAGAAATTCTTGCAAACAAATCGAGCTGACTTCCGCCGGTGTCTGCGTAATACAAAAGCTCTGAAAACTTTTTATTTTCTTTACAATCAAAAGCACTTCTTAAATCCATTCCGTATGTAAGCCTGATTCTGGCATTTTCAAAAAATCTTCCTGTGCTGCCGGAAGGACCAGTAAGTTGAACAGCACAGCCCACTGCCTCAGAAAGTTCAATTCCATTCCGTAAAAGAAAATCAACAGCCGTAAAAGCTTCGTAAAGACTATCCTCTCCAAGCAGACGGAAAATCAAAAGATACAGGATAAGGCAGAGGCAGAGAAAAATAAAAACATATTTAAAAAGCAGAAAAAAATCTGCAGTATTTGTATACAGGCCTACAAATATACAGGCACCAATAGACAGCAAAATTACAAAGGCCGGATAAATTGAAGCCCCAAGAATTTTTTTTCTCTCTTCTTTCTTACGATTAAGCTTTTCCTTTAAATAAGAAACAGTTGATTTTAAATCTCCATTTTTTTCAGCCAGAAGAATAAAAGAAATATAACTTTCATCAAAACGAATTTCAGAACAGGTTCTGAGAGCATTGGAAAAAAGATTTCCGGCTTCCAGAGAAGAGTAAATTAATAAAGCCGCTCTTTTTACAGCATCATTCCCCGGCTTCTTACTGATTATCTGCATGCTTTGTGAAAGAGAAAGCTGCTGTCTGACAAAAAGCTCATACAGCGCGTCCGTGAATCTTTTTTGCATTTTTTCCTCCACTTATATAAGGAATTCTGGAAGACAGTTTTATAACAGATTTTTCTGATGTTTCTGTATCAGACTCTTTTCTTTCAGCAAAAGCTTTGATTGTTTCCTGCAAAATATTTGAATAGTTTGTGTAATGTTCAAAAAGAAAATCAAAATCATCTTCTGAAGCAGCTGCCAGAGCCTTTGAAGAAAAGGAAGACTTAGGCTCAGCAATATCTGCATAAAGCTGATTTTTTGCCCTTAGAAAATTTAATTCCTGACAAATCACAGCACGTAGAATCTGACAAAAAACTTTTCTTTCCAGTCCAAGATTCTCAAGCCGTAGAAGAGTCTCTCCTGCACTTCCGGCATGCAGAGTCGCAAAAACAAGGTGTCCTGTAAGGGCTGCCCTTAGAGCCGCAGCAGCACTCTCTTCATCCCGAATCTCACCAATCATTATTATGTCCGGGTCCTGACGAAAAATGTGATTCAAGGCCTGTGAAAATCCGTTGCGTTCATCCACCTTTACCTGAGTCACGCCTGGTATTACATACTCGGGTGGATCTTCCAGACTTAATATTTTCAGACTTCCCCTGTTCTTTTTTTCCAGTTCCACAAGCATGGAAGCCACTGTTGTTGATTTTCCAGAACCAGTTGGGCCACATACAATAATCAAACCGCTCTTCTTTTTCATAAGAAGTTCAAGTCTTTCAAGCTGAAGAATATTGAATCCGAGTCCCTCTAGTTCAAGAGGTATTCTCTCTGTATCCAAAAGTCTGATTACTACAGATTCTTCTCCTTCATACTTATCTCCAACTACTGCCATAGTTGAAACACGCAGAAAAAAAGGTTTGTGATTTCCGTAGACAAAATGTCCATCCTGACAGCGTCTTTTTTCTATTACATTCATTCCCGCAAGCAGTTTAATTCGCTGAACAAGTTCTGCACCCTTTTGACTTTGCAGCTCCATCAGCATTTCCAGTTGACCTTTTACACGAAGCCGCACGCAATTATTTTCTATATGAATATCTGTGGCCTGGCGAAGTCTTGCTTCATTTAAGATACTGTCTAATAGCAGAACCGCTGCAGCTTCCCTTTGATTTTTTTCTTCATCAAATTTTTCATAGACAGCTTCATCAGATTTTATCCCGCCTGCAGAGTAAAGCTTAGAAACCAGCTTTCGCAGCTGACTTCTATTACCTTCCATAAATTCCACCGCAGGAATTCTTCTGTAAACTTCCGGACACCCATTAACTTTTCTTATCATTTGAAGATGATTTTCAAAGGCTCTTTTTAATCTTTCCTTCAAAATTTCATTCTGCATATTTTCAATCAGAAAACTTATACAAGCTCCTTCCTGCTCAAGCACAGCAACTCCATTAAAAAGACAATAAGCAGGAGTCAGAGAAAAGCTTTTTCCATTAAATCTGCCCATAAGCATAGCCCCCAAATTTCTGAATTATTTTTTCCATACTTTCTTTAGCCCACTCCGAATCATATTTTTTTTCATAAATACTTATGTCTGCATCTTCCGCATGCGGAACCAGATAAATAACCATCTGCATTCTTTCCTTTGTTTTTTCTTTTGATTTAAATAGATTTCCTAAAATCGGGATTTTCGAAATCAGAGGGCTGCCTTTTTCCTGCTCACTCTCTGCCATCTGGACAAGACCACTCAAAACTACCGGCTCACCACTTTTCCCACAAACTTCGGTAGTAACTATTTTTTCAGAAGTAGGCGGTGGATTTCCTGTTGAAGCCGAGGTATCTGTACCACGACGGGAAAGAGAAGCTGTAACTTTGCTTGTAATCATTCCGTCTCCACTTACCCAGCCAACTACATCAATTTTTATACCTGAAGCAATTTCCTTAGTTACACCTGAATAAATTGGAGCTCCAGTTAAAGGGTCCACATTATTATCACGATAGCGGAAGGTATTTGTATTTTGAAAATGAATTTCACGGCCTGAAACTCCATGCAGGCTGGTGTCTGCATAAACACGAGTTTTGCTTTCTTCAAGCGAAGCCTGTAGTTCCGCGGCAAATGTCAAGCCGAATGAAGTTACCACATTGAGATTAAAGCCCATGACAGAACCTAAAACTGCAGAAATACCATTGCGGTCTCCAACACTTAGCCGCTTTGCACCAAAGGAAGAGGACCAGTTGTTCTGCGAGCTCTCATCATATTGCAGAATCAAAAGGTCATAACTAATTCTCTTCACAGGACGGTCACAGACCTCAAGCTGTTCACAAAGACTTTTATAAGCCGCTTCAGTTCCCTTAAAGTAAAGCTGGGCAGAATCATTGGCCATAAAAAGAGAAGTCTTCTCAACAGAAGGCGGCAGGTGCTCCAGGAATTCCAGAGGCTTTAAGTAGCGTAGATTCACCACATAAACATCTCTTTTTAAATCCACATCTGAAATCAAACCTTTTATTACAGAATCCTCACTCTCACTTGCAAGGCAGAGAAAGGAAAACTCATCCGGCAGCTCAATAAGCTCAAGCTTGCCAAGTCTCTTAAAAATGAAGGAAAAGAAATCTTGAGACTTTGTAAACCTCAGTGAATGCTTTCGCCAGCTTCTTTTTCCACTCACAAGTTCCATACGGGAACCTGGATTTGAAAAGATGTAGTAGATGCCATTTTCAGCAACAAAGTCAAACCCGCACTGTGCACATAAAAGACTCAGAGTATCTTCAAAATCCATGCCAATGAAAACAGACCTCTGAAGCTTTACATCTGCATCAGACAGCATGCAATAACTTTTTTTTAAATTAGTATTTTTAGATAAATCACTAATATCGGAGGATGATTTTTCTTCAACAATGGAAAACAATTGATTCAGTACAAGTGAAAATTTGCAATCCTCTACATCCACACAAAAAAGACCGTCACCAGCTCTTTCGATTCTTGCCATTCCCGAAAAACTTTCTGCGCGTCGCACATCATTGTTTTTCACAAAATGATATCCGCCAGCATTGTGTTCTACGTCATAACCACCAAAACGCTTAGCAAGACTTTCCATCAGGACATTTTCCCCGACACCCTTAAAATGAACCGACATTCTCTGAGCAGGCAATGTTTCAAAAGTCACAAGACTTTGCATTACCATCGAAAGTTTTTCAACAATCTGAACCGGCAGTAAATCGTAAGCTTCCAGAAAAAAACACCCATTCTCTACAGCAACAGAAATTCTGCTCACAGTCCACACGCTTCCATCCTTTCGCACAAAAAGTCTGTTAGCCTTCAGAAAAGCATCAAAAGCAGTCTCAAAGTCGCTGCCTGCAAATTTCAAATCTCCCTTACCACTGACAGTGTCATCGGGAACAATCGAAATTCCAGTATCTACAGATACTGCAAACAAAATGTCTTTGAGCTCACAATCCGAAAAATCCCAGCTATAGCCAGTGCCCTGCGCCACCGCAAAATAGCAGAACAACACAACCAGGCCAGTCATTATCAGACCCCTTTTCCAGCCATTCTTAAAAGCAACAAAACTTCGTCTCAAGATTCTTTTACCTCCACCTATAGATTAGGTTTCGCAGGCCGTTTTCGGAATTTTTTTGACCTAAAAAATGAAAATTCTTATAAATTTTTTGTTATATTTACCCATTTTCATCTGATATCAAAAAAAAAGGACAAATTTTGAGTTCTGAAAAATCTGACGGGCTCCCGCCGTAAAAGTCTGCTCTGAGGAAAAGGAATTGAAAAAACAAATACCGAAACTGTGGGACGCAGGCAAAATGAAAAAGGGGGTCCCGGGGTTGCGACAAAATTTTGCGAAGCAAAATTGAGGAGCCAGGGACCCTGGGGGATTACTTTTTCAGTTTTGCCGTCGCTGGGACCCGCAGTTTCGGTATTTGTTTTTTAGATTTCAAAAGGTTGTAAATAAACGAATAATGTATTAAAATGATAAAATCAGTTTGATAAATTGATTCTTCATTCAGGAGGCGAAAATGGACAGCAGTTCGAGTTATCCCATACGTTCATTAATCACAAAATCCAGCCTCCTGACACCGCACTTTTAATTCATTTTTCCGCACAGTCATAGGGGCCTCTCAAATTAAACGTATACGAGGTTTATTATGATTACTTATTGGCAGCAGATTGACGGTCAGTTTACAAAGACCAAAAAAGATGATATTGACACAAAGCTTCCTCTATGGGTAGATGCCCGTAATGTTACCCGCGATGAAACTACATTTTTACAGGAAGAATATCAGATTGAACAGGACCATATCCTCGATATTCTGGACCCCGATGAACTTTCACGAATGGAAGACGGTGATTCCGGCTATATTCTTACAATTGTCAGAGTTCCTTTTTATGACCCGTCCGCAGAAACTCCATATTTTACAGGCCCAGTCGGTATTCTTGTAAAGGGAAAAACGATTATCACCATCTGCTGGACAGACTGCGAAGTGCTCAAAGACTTTGGAGCAAACAGGGTGCGCAATGTCCGGCTCAACGACTTTCCGTCCTTTATCGTACACATCATAAACCGGGCAAACTTAAACTTCCTTCGTTACCTTAAGGAAATAAACCGCCGTTCTACATCTATTCAGAACGAAATGAGACTTGAGGTAGAAAATAAAGAAATTATCCTCATGCTGGGACTGGAAAAATCTCTGGTTTACTTTACTACTTCACTTAAAAGTAATTCCCTGCTCCTTATGAAAATGAAAAGTACCCGCCTTATTAAGTTTGATGAGGATGATCTGGACTTTGTTGAGGGAGTTACAATCGATAACCGCCAGGCAATTGAAATGGCCGATACCTATGCAAACATTCTTTTTGGTGTAATGGACGCCTACTCTTCAATCATCTCCAACAACCTGAACGTTGTAATGAAAAAGCTGGCAATCATCAACCTGGTAATGATGGCGCCAACCTTTGTCACAAGCTTCTTTGGAATGAACTTTAAGCTGCCATTTGACGGTCTGCCGGGCTATATCCCTGTAATCATCGCAAGCATAATCTGTCTTATTTCTGTATTCCTTTGCAGCTGGATGCTGAACTTTAACAAAGAAACAGTTGATGCCATTCGCAGAGCTAAAAAAATCAACAGAAATCAAAAGCAGAAATTAAAAGCTGAGACTAAAAAAATAAAAAAACAGGAAAAGAAATTAAGGTAGATTGCCACGTCGCCCTGCGGGCTCCTCGCAATGACAGTTAATGTTCTGAGAGCTCCTCGCAAGGACAAGAAGGCGTCGCCTCGTCATTGCGAGCGTAGCGAAGCAATCCATAGTGACAAAAGTCCAGCAAGTATTTATCTTGCGCTGCAGCAGATACGGAAGCCCATGTAATTATAAGTTTCGTTCGGATCATAGCTGTAGCGGTCGCCTGCATAGAGGAACATTGTGTATGGCGACCAGCTGCCTCCACGGCTAACACGCTCAAAGCCAACCTTAGGCCCGTATGGATTTTCTGAATTATAATCTTCAAACCAGTCCCAGCAGAATTCAATAACATTACCAGTCATATCAAAAATACCGGCAGCATTTGCATTACCGCTTGCAGGCATAGTTTGTTCTCCAGGTTCAAAAGGAAGCCCGGCTGTTCCTACATTATGAGAGCCCACAGCATTTTCGCTGGTCCAGGCATATAAAAGCCCTTCCTCGGCTTCATCAGACACCTGCCCGCTTATTAAGTCGCCGCGCTGAAAGCCCAGCCGTGTCCTTCTGGCAGCATATTCCCATTCTGCCTCACTTGGAAGACGGTAACCATCACAGTCCCAGTCACACTCGCACAAATCGCAGGCCGCAGTGTCGGCAGAATCGCGGATTACTTCCCCGTTATAAGTATAACAAGGAGTGCGGCCACGCAGCTCACTCAAAGCATTGCACCAGACAAGGGCATCATACCAGTTAATCATAGTCACAGGCTGAGCATAGTTATTTTCATCAGGAGCAGCACCTCTTTTTCCATTAGAGCCCCCCTGCCCCGGATTAGCAAAATTGTAGCCTATTTTTTCTGCCTTAACGCGCACAGAATGCCAGAGAGTATAAGTAGTCTCAAATTTATTTATAGAAAAAGGAGCAAGTT
>Ga0247611_10005186_pt1 | contig 17462 bp, 16 predicted proteins | sample 177DNAGHGhighgp2_FD_192422 | JGI IMG/M metagenome (GOLD analysis project Ga0247611, IMG submission 192422) | Sheep rumen microbial communities from Palmerston North, Manawatu-Wanganui, New Zealand - 1770 DNA GHGhigh gp2 | ecosystem: Host-associated > Mammals > Digestive system > Stomach > Rumen... | reverse complement strand
CAACAAAACACCCGAGGAATACTATGATTATTGATTAAGAGAGCGTGCAGTCAATCTGGCTGCACGCTCTCTTAACATATGAAGATAATCTGCTATTATCTTCTATTTGATTGTTGATTGAGGCGCTTTTATCAGTTTATTTCATTATCGCCTAAAAATCTGCATAGAAGGGAAACCTAGAAAATGATCGACCAAACTGAGCTTTTATGGAAACCGTTATTAGAAGCAACTGCACAGACTATTGTAGGTGCACTGGGCGCATATGCAATAAAAGAGGTAACGGGACGCTTTTTTAAAGATAACACCTTTGAAAGCCCTATGGATCTATGGAAAAGAGGGATTCATAACCATAGTATAGACATCGGGGACAAGATCCGCATGGAATGTCTTATTTCTCCATATACCCAATTGTTCCCATGTGACCCATTTGAAAATGCAACACTTTGGCGCAACTTATACACGTTTGAAGGAAAAGTAACCGCTCAAGAATATCAGGCAATGGAGTTCTATGTTGGTGCTGATGAAACATTACGAGTAGGGAGTTTAAACGGAGAAACGCTTGTCGGATTATATTACAGGTATGGATATATTGGAGAAGGCATTGTTGGAGTAGTATCTACAACGAAGTTGTTAAAATTGATTCCCGAGTTCTTTGATAAAGACTTTTTTGGAACAAGGGTGATAATAACTGGAACTGTAGAATTGTGTCCAACTCAACATGGTTTCGTCGCTCAGGGAATTGCAAATAAAGCCGGTATTGATATCAGTTCTGTAAATTATCAAAAACTCCCATATATCAATATTAACTCGTTAAAGTTAATTAATAAGGATAAAACTTGTTCCTTATTAGCAACACCTTGGGCTGTTACAGATGATCCGGACGCACAGTATTTAATACAATATGGTTATTTAGATCGACCAGATGAAATGGTGACATGCTTAAATAACATTCAGCGCGCAAAAGCATGGGACAATGTTCGAGTGTTTTTTGATGATCTAAAAGCGCCATCACCAGATATCTCTTTTAAAAAGATTTTTTTATAATTTCCGATTATGACCGAATGACCGTGTAGAAGTTAAAGATCCGTGGGGCAAGACTTTTTACGAAAATAGACACAATCATTTCTGGGTCGGCCGTTTTTCCGCAAGTAAAAGCATCCATGAACAAAGCATGATGTTCTGGGTAAATATGTAGAGCCACATGTGACTCTTGAAGGATAGCTACAATTGAAAGTCCTTCTGGAGAGAAACGATGGCACAGCATATCTACCAAGGTTGCATTTGCCTCAGATATAGCACTGGTCAAAAGAGGAATTAATTGATCTGAATTGTTTAAATCTACATTGTCGATTCCGTTCATCGTGCAAAGCGTATGTCTTCCCCAAAACTCATACATCTTCTATGTGCCACCCTTGCTCTAGAAATATATTTTTTATATAGTTTGGAAGGTACAAATAATAATTGCAATATTTTGAGTCAAAATACTGGCCACAAGGCCTACTGTCCTTTTCCGATTTAATGTGCCACTGATTTTTGCTGTTTGTCATACTTTGAGACAGATAATTTGATTTTCCCCACATGGTAAGTAGATGCAACACTCCAGGATACTCCGGCACAGTAACCATTGATAATACTGTTTTATGATGAGACAACAACGAGTTGATTGTCTTGCCTAATGTATGTCTTTCGAACACATGTCTGTACATTAAGCTACTACACACTCCAATATTAGGGGTAAGTAACCTGTAAAGTGCATCAAAAACAGCATCTTCTTGCGGAAAATCATCAACTAAGTTGAAGCAGTCATCGACAATTAGATCAAAGTTTTCGTGACAATCCCTCAAAAAGGTTCTTGCATCTTGGTATACAATAGATATTTTTGTATCTTCCAACACAGCTTTGGCATGAGTGTAGTGTTTTGACGTTAGGCGTATAACTTCGGGATCATAATCACAGACTACAACTTTTTTTACGGACGGATAACTAAGTGCAATTTCTGCAGCAAAAAGGTCTCCTCCACCAAGGATTAAAACAGTTTGTGGCCTGTAAATAAACATCATCGGAATATTAACAATAGATTCGTGATATAAAGGTGCCCACTTTTCTACATTATGTATTTCGTTGTTTATTACCAAAACCTTTCCCAGCTCTGGGTGTTGATATATTTGAATCTTTTGAACCCGACTTTCTATATCGTCTAATAGAGTCAGATTTGAAAGATGTAAAGAAACAGATTCATTTTCATGTAGTTCCATTTATATTTCCTAATCTCTATCATTTTTCAACTGATAAAAGCGCCTCAATCAAATAGAAGATAATAGCAGATTATCTTCATATGTTAAGAGAGCGTGCAGCCAGATTGACTGCACGCTCTCTTAATCAATAATCATAGTATTCCTCGGGTGTTTTGTTGCGAGGATATTTCGAAGTTTAGCACTTGATACATATGTGTAAATTTGAGTTGTCGAAATGGAGCTATGACCCAAAAGCTGTTGAATATACCGTATATCTACACCTGCGTCTAACAGGTAAGTCGCAAAGGAGTGTCGAAACATGTGTGGTGTTATGTGCTGCTCTGTGCAGACGAGCTCTGCATATTTAGTAATAATTTGCCTCACGGATTGATCTGATAACGGGCGATGGTGGCGATTTAGGAAAAAGAACTGTGAATTCGCATTACGTTCAGCTTTTTTATAATTATCCAGTGCTCTTATTACATCAGGATTTTCGATGTCTATTACACGCTCCTTGTTTCCCTTCCCATGTACAAGTAGGTAGCCTTCTTGAAGAGATATATCTTCGTTATTTATCCCACACAGCTCGGACACTCGTATTCCCGTCGCGAAAAGCAATTCCAACACAGCGGTTTCCCTCATCGCAATCAGACGCTGATTATTCGATTTTGCGTACTTTTCTTGCTCATGGGCTTTTTTCAAAATCAAATTGATGACACGAAGCGGAATGGTCCTTGGCAAAGATTTCTTTTGTGCTATTTTGATTCTCATGCCAAGAAATGGATTATTAAATTCTGAATGCTTTTCTGAGATATATGAAAAGAAACTTTTGATTGCAGCAATTTTTCTCTTAACACTTCTGGGCTTAAATGCTTGATTCAGATCGGACAAGTAATCATCAATACTTTTTCGATTTAATTCAGTATGGTTGCTTCCTATAAAGTCCAGATACTGCCTGATGTCGATGCGATACGCCTTTACAGTTTTGGGATCTAAATGCTTTTGCTTCGCGCAGTAGTTTAAATAATCGCGGAATTCTGATTGATAATCCATGTTACCCTCCTAACAATAAAGTTATTAGAAGATTAGCATGAATTGATAAATAACTTCTACTGTAATGTCATTTAAGAAGCACGCTTATTACTATTATCATCTTTTCCAGGACAATGATGATCTTCAAAGCACCTTGATATAGCTCCAAGTTCGTTCTGAGGCAACGAGTTGTTGGTAATAACCACAGAAGAAGAGGCCTTGCCTTCGCAAAGCCCCCTTGTCAAAGAATCTCTTCAATCTGTTCTTTCAGCGACGGGAAATCCGCCATAACAGTTTCGTAAACATCCTCCATACGAAGGGTCTGGTATTTGTGCGCCGCAACATCACGGAAGCCGGCAATGGCCTTCCATGGAATATGAGGATAAGCGAAGCGGGTTTCATCCGTGAGGTTTTTCACCAACTCGCCAATATTGATGACCGTCATGCTCACTGCACGCATTAACATTTCACTTTGTTTGAATTGATCCAGCGAGCAATGACCCATCATCTCCTGAGCAACATTGATCTCACTTAGTACCTTTTGCAGAATGATCCGATCCCTACGCTCCATACAGCGGAATCCTCCTGTCTAACTCAAGCATGCTGTCTTCCGGTAGTGGCCCGTGAATGATATCCACATCGGTCCCCAGTAATTCTTCCATGCGGAACTTCAGTGCACTAAGAGTAAGCAGCGATACCCGCGGCTGAGAAAATTCCACCAAAAGATCCACATCGCTTTGGGGCGTGTTACTCCCGCTTGCATAGGAGCCAAACAACTCCACTTTACTCAGTGGATATTCTTTTGATGCAACATGGACGCCATTGGCAATTTGCTGAATAGTAAGCACGCTTCTTCCTCCTTCCGCACCTATTTTGATTTTATTATAGACAATTCCACATTGTTAGTCAAATAGAATAATGTTGTTATTCTATTCATCTGCTGGCAAATCAATCAACAAATTACACTTATGCTATCCCATAATGCTCATGTTTATGAGAGCCGTAGATATCGTTTGCTATTTTACTCCTCATCAATTATCAAAGCATAAACTCAAGCTGAACTTTTTCCCAATACGAAAACGAATTTGAGTTATCTTTTATAACTTTGCGTATCTCTTCTTCTAACTGAACATCATTTTTCCCTGGTGCGTTGGCTTCATCAAATAGACGACAGTTCAAGGAAATCGCTAGCTCTCGAGGGATGCCAATCTCTATCATTTTCCTTGTATAGATTGAGTAGGCACCTGCTTGTAGACAAGGAATAATAATGCTGTGGGGATTTTTCATTTCTACAAGGGGCTTCAGCAGAAGCGGCAATGAGTATGAAATGGTATCTTGCAGCAATTTAATGGTGCTTTCAATATGATACTGCTTATCTTCTTCAAAATCCCCACTCGACAACAGCAGCTTTGAAAGCGGCGTTTCACAGGCCCATTTGATCCCCAGTTTGCACATTTGTCCGCGATTTTTCCCTTTTTGATATAATGCCGGTATATAGCGATTATACATACTATTAGTTCCAGGATTATCGCGTAAAAACTTTGTTATTTCATCAAGTCTGGTTTGTGCGCCCCTCTCGGCGGGATGACTAGGCACTTTGCCATTAAAGACTGTGAAAATCTCGTTTAGCACAAACGGATCCCAATACCTGTTATGTGTGCATATTTCTCGCGGAACGCGCAGTTTTTCCAGCTTCAGCTTAATGGCTGCCACCTGTGAGGGGCTCAAATCGACGCCAACTTCCGACATCCTCGATGTGGAAGCCTCCCCATATTTAAGCACTGACTGCCGGATGTATGTTGCCAGATGACCATATGGCTGCATAGAACTATCTATAGCTCTATCAGATGAGACAATGGCCAGTATTTCTTCTTTGTACTGTTCGTACTTTTCGCCATAGCTGGCAGAAAGGTCTTTCCTTACCTCGTCAAAGAGTATTTCTCCTTCATACCCCTCTGTCTTAGCGAACTCTCCCTCATCTAAAACGAAAGTCCTTCCGACAAAATCCTTTAGCAGCCTCCCTGCTCGCCCTCTCAAATTGGCCATTTCATAACTCGTCAGTTCTGCAGAGCCTTTTTTCCGTTTTGTGTAAAGATGCGGATTGCGGATTATGATATTCTGCGCGGGCAGGTTTACCCCTTGGATTAATGTTGTTGTGCACACTACATTGTTTATCATCTTTTGCTGTATTGCTTTTTCGAGAGTACGCCTGACATGCATCGGCATTTTCCCGTGATGATAGGCGATCCCTCTCAGCAGAGTTTTGCATAGAGTATAGTCCTCACTCACAGTTGATCTATAGTAATCGACTAGATCACAGACCTCAGGCCTGCGAGTTTCGAACCCGTTCTCGTTTAAACGATCTGCAATTACTCTCGCTTTATCAGAGGTTGGTGCAAAAATAACATTCTGCGCTTCCTTAAAGACATCAACGAAGGATGATAGATATCTTATATATTCCGAAGAAATATTGGTATTGCCCAGTTCAGCAATAGCTTGAGGATTCTCGATTTCTTGTTCGTACGGAGTATCAATCAACGCACAGTATTGTTTGAAATAGAATCTTTGATCATCCTGCTTCACGCTGTAAGTAATGCTCAGAACCGGGCAGATATCGGTTGTCGCATTTGCAGAACACTCGCCAAAAAGATCTTCGCTAAGGGATGAAACCTCATTAATTCGCGGCCCTGAAATAACAACTTTTTCAATACTGCAGATGTGTCTGAATTCTTGGATTGCATCATAAAGAATTTTTGCTCTTTCATCATCGTCTTGTGAAATTCGTTCGATATTCTGAATTTCATCAACAACCAAGATTGTTTTCTTAGGTGAAATGCTTTCGCCTAAGGTTGACAAAGCAGCAATTGCCTTCTCCTGGGTCCACACATATATATTTCCTTTTAGAGAATCTTGATTGGAAAGGCCGCTGGATACAATAAAATTGTTAAAACCAAGCCTGTGGAACATATTCGTATAGTCTTCACAAACCTGATTTACCAAACTTAGCGTGGGGACAATATATATAACGTTCCAATTATCCTCTATAACTCTCTTTACGGTATATAAGAGAATCACAAAGGATTTTCCTGCGGATGTTGGCGCCGATACTCCCACATGTTTTGACCGCTCCATTTTTCTCCAGAGCTTGCACTGAAAGTCTGTTAACAGAAATGTTTCCCCTCTTATGTAAATCTCATTTTTCTGTTGCAACAGTGGCAGTGTAAAAAAGTCAATAATGCTATCCGGGGCTGAGAAAGAGCCTGTCTTGGCGTTGTAGCCTTTGTCCGTGATAATTGCGGATGAAGGATAGCCGATTCTCGAAAGCATCTTCAGAACGAAATCTGTAAGCTGATATTTCTCTCGATCCGCATGCTCCCATAGAAGTGCAATTACTGAAATGATTAAATTGACATTGGGCTTTTCTCGTCGATTTACTTTGCTGGTTTCTGAATCAAGGAATCGTATTGTCCTGGCGATTAGCGCTTCTCCGGGTACTACCGTTGCATTAATAAATCCGAGCTTATTTGCAACTTGAAAATAGTCTACTTCCAGCCAACGCTTTAAAATCAGAAGACCGTTCATATTTACTCACCCATTTGTTTTTCAAATTCCTTTGCCAATTCCTCGAATTCCCAAACTGGAAACACTATATAGGTTATACGGTTTAGAATGGGATTTTGTCTTAGGTCAATTTTGCTGTTAGAATATTTTTTATATCTCTTTTCGATAATGCGCTTAATTTGGTCTTTGATATTTTCTTCGTTGGTTATTGCAATCTTGTTCGTCTCGTTGTAAAGAATCAAACAAACCAAATCGACTTCAACAGGATTTAGTTTTTTGCTTAAGAACATTTCGGCTATTTCATCCATCTCAGAATCAAGAAAATCCTCATGGAGATATAAATGTAATTCTTTTCTCAAGTTCTTGTAGGAAGATAGAATGCTGCTGATGGCGTTTTCCATGGCCTCGTTGAACTTATACTTGCTAGTATATGCCTTCGCTTCTCCTAGGATAATGTGATGCTTGCCCTCTTGAAATTTATAATGAATGGCATCAGCGCCAAAGCGCTCGAGCTCCGGAGATGTTGTAATTGGCATTTTTCGAAGGATTGGCACAGCACCAAAAGCACGTTGAATAAAATGGAAGAGGAGCAATTCGCCGATCTGCCCTTGGGAAAGCATTTTCCCCTTATGCCCGATACGGAATTTCCTTTTTGCCTTTCGAATTACCTCTGCAGCTGCGGCCTGTTCGGTCTTGTTTGCAGAGAACGCTTTCTTCATATCTTCAAACTTTCTTGCGCTATAAACCCAGTCGGCAACAGTATCAACAAGCTGTTCCTGGAAATCATCTCTTAATTCCTGGATATCTTGATAAGCAATACTTGCTCCGATGTGCTCATGATCAGGGATAATATCAAATCTCTGCTGAAATACAAAAATGTTTTCGAACAAAGCGTCGTTGCAGATTATACGCGCACGGACTTCTTCCTCGGTAATCATGATCAAACCTCACTTGCAAGCAAGAATACTGATTTTATAATATTATAATACAATTTCACATGTTTAGAAAGTCCTTTGCTTGATTTATTTGATATAAAACTATAAATATCTATTGAATTGTCGATTTTTGTATTGTAAAATACGGTTATTCCATTTCCGAGCTTTAAGGAGCGACTATGAAACTTACAAAAAGTGAACTTGAAATTATGAACGTCCTTTGGAAGGCAGAACGGTCTCTGTCCCGCGCAGATATTCTGAATCTTTCCGAGGACAAGACCTGGAAGGATAACTCCATTCACATTCTCCTTAATGGCATGCTGAAAAAAGGTGCCATTCGGGAGGATGGCTTTGCCCGCAGCGGCAAGGTGTGGGGGCGGCTTTATGCTCCGACTGTCAGCATCGGCGAGTACTATCGAGAGAACCTCTTTCAACCGGGCGGTGAGGAGGCTTATCCTGTTCTTCTTTCTGCCATGGTCGACGACGATGATCTTTCCCCTGAAACGATGACCAAATTGGAGGAGATCCTACGTAAGCGCAGAGAGCGGATGTAATAATCGACTATGGGAATCACTGTTTATTCGGTTGTTATCTCCGTTGTTTTCTTTAATGTGGCCCTGATTGCCGCCTTTCTCATGCGGCGGAGCAGTACCTTTCTTGTAAGACACACAGTATCCTTCCTGCTGTTGATGGTTCTACTTGGAATCATTCGTCTCCTGACTCCGATTGATTTCGACAAGGCATTTGTTGTACGATCCTATCAAGTCATTCCTGCAATAGAAGATTTCATCAATCGACCAATCGCGGGAAGCTATACGCTTGGTTCTCTGCTGCTGTTAATCTGGCTAGCCGGTACGGTCATATTTCTTGTCCGGGACATTGTCACGCAGATCCGGTTTGTTCGCACCAGCCGCAACTATCCTCCGTCCGACCGCAGGGATCTTATTGACTTGGCTGGAGAGTATGGCAGCAACTTTGGTCTTCTGGTATCCAGCTCAATCAGCCGTCCGTATACAGCTGGGCTGTTCTGTCCGACCATCTATCTGCCGGATATCGAACTGCCAGAGGAATCGTGGAGAACCATCCTGCGCCATGAGGTGCAGCATATCCGCTCGCATGACGAGGCGAAAAAGTTGTTCTTTCTGGCAATTCAGGCGCTCTTCTGGTGGAATCCTCTGGCGCACATTTCCCGCAAAGAAATCGACACAATTCTCGAGCTGCAATGTGACGCCAAAGTAACTGCCAGGATGAGAAAAGAGGAGGTTGATGCCTACTTTGACCTGTTGAAGACACTGAAGGATCGGAAAGTGGATTGCAAGATTCCCGTCGGTGCGTCTGCGCTGTTCTGGGATCAAAAGGAGTTGGAGGCACGTTTTGCAGTGCTTGAGAACACCGGATCTTTAGGTAGAAAGCGCCCGCATGCTATCGTGTACATATTGCTGTTTTCCGCCTTTTTGCTGTCGTATTTTGTGATTGTTCAGCCTGTCAGGTTCGCTTCTAGCGAAAACATTCTTGAAGATACTTCTGTTTCAGATTTTAATGCAATTGATGTTGATGCTGCATATTCTTCTGAAATGTATATCGTATTTGAAAATAGCGAGTATCACTTATATGTAAATGGTGTCGCTGCCAGTGTGGTCAGCGAAGAAAACCTTTCAAAGCCGCCCTTTAACACTTTACCGATATTGGAGGATAGTAAATGAAGCGTTTTATCAGTTTGCTACTCGCATTAATCATGTGCCTTTCGGCCTCGTTCACTGCGTTTGCTGATGAGTTTGTCCCTGAAGAAGAGAACGGATTTGTTTCCACCTCTGTTGATTACGTTGAATCTACGCGGGCGGAAGAAACTATTTGGTACTTTCGAACAATAAATGGCATCAGGCAAATGAGGCTCTGGTCTTTAACTTATGGCAAATGGCTGACAGATTGGATTGACATTGGCCCCGCTCTGTAAGACTAAAATTGCAGCAACTAATTGAGAATAATACTTTAAACAGCTCGCCAAGATAAATGGCGAGCTGTTTGTGTTATATAGAAAGGCTGAAAAAGTTTTACAAGTTCCCAGCCTTATAGGAATGAAGTATTCTGCGAATGAAACTTTCTGTATTCTTCTCGCTGCAATCAAATATCGGATTATTCGCCCCATCCATCAAAACCATTTTCCGCTTCAGCAACTGCTTCATTGAAATTGTCGAACCGATCTGCGTTGATTACCACAATAGTCGGAAAAGAATCTTGAGGCTTGAAAGAATCTATTTCTTGATCTTCATAATATTGATTGAAAAGGGGAAAGTCTGCAGCTGAAAATACTTTGCTGTTTTTATTCAAAAAAGCGCACATTTTTCCAAGAGTTTCGCAATCATCATTCATTGGAGTACCGATAGTCATACTGATCAACGCATCTCCGAAGGCTGTGAGTGTGGCCTCTCCTTGACTCTCATTGTAGCCGTTGACCGTAATCGTCCCCAAACTTTCGACCGCTTTAACGGTTCTTTGCACCCCTCCAATCGGTTTACGCGGCAACAAATTGGAAGCTGGAAAATATGACATCTCTATCGTATTGCAGGAAATGTCTTTGTAAAAGACACCATACGAACCCACTGAAGGGAGGCGTGCGTCTGATAGAATCCGCCGATCCCCAAACACACATATTGGAAGAGTTGGAGAATCAATTTCTGGCCTATTTTTTAATAGATATAGTTGCAGAAGATCTGCTTTAAAGCTCTGATAACTTGTCGCCCCTTTCTTGTTCTGCATATATGTCAAGCGTATCTCTCTCTTTCTTGGAGAAAAAACAATAAACATCAAATCCGCAAGTTCTTTTCTTCTAATCTGGGGAGGGGTAATAGATCCAATATATGTTCCGTTGTACTTGAAATCTACATGGCTCTTGGTCCCGTGGATAATATCAACAGCATAGTCAACATGGTATTTGATTGAGCAGATAGAGCTCAGATGTATAAATGCGTCTTCCAATTTTGTGAATAAGGTTTTCTCGCTGGAAAAATGCCCATTAGTCAGGTTTTTAAACTCTTGCGATAATAAACTCCCAAAACCCATCTCTGGTTACCTCCTCATGATAATTCTCTCGTTCTTTTTTAATGGCAGTATTATAGAACAAATACTAAGATCTTTAATAATACGTTTTTTGACAAGAAATGCTGACAGTATAGGGTGAGTTTATGGCGTAGAAAAGATCCTCGCGTCTTTGATTATGTGATTCATTTACTTTTTTTCATGGTCGGAGCTCCGTTTTCTGCCTCAGTCTTTGTAAAGACGTGTAGAACTGATAATTGAAGGGATGTCAAATACTGGATTTGTGCTATAATAATTGTTTACAATTGGAGGTGGTATAATTGAAGGAAAGAACTGCCTGCTTTACAGGGCATAGAACAATACCGTTTTTACAAAGACGAAAGATCGAAAAGAGAACCGAGGAAGCGTTGATTGAGGCCATCAAACAGGGCTACCGATTTTTTGGTACCGGTGGCGCGTTGGGCTTTGATACGCTCGCAGCCCAAACTGTATTGCGCCTGAAAGAGACCTATCCGCAAATAAAACTGATCCTTGTTCTCCCTTGCCTTTCACAGGCACGAGGGTGGAGGCCAGAGGACATAGCGGAATACGAACGGATAAAGGTAGCTGCGGACAAGGTCGTTTATACATCTCAGGAATACACGCGAGACTGCATGTTCAAGCGAAACCGTCATCTGGTAGATAACAGCAGTCTGTGCATAGCTTATCTTACGGAGAACTGCGGTGGGACAGCCTATACTGTGGACTATGCCAGATCTAAGGGCTTAATCATAAGAAACGTTGCAACCTAAATCAGCTCGTCACTTAATAGCTTTTTACCGTTATCTTTGCAGGCTCTGAAACCTCTGTGGTCCCGTCTTCAAAATGGACAATGCAGCGGTATTGGAATCCGTTGTGGCTGTCATGTGCAATAAATGTAAGAGTGTCTGTCGTCGCGCTAGGGAAAATAGAAACTGTTACGTTTTTCCACGATGCTCCAGGCTTTAAATACTGCCACATATAGCTTTTCACAGCTTTGGAAGCGACTACTGTAAATTTCGCTGTATCTGATGGATAAACCTCCAGATCTTGAGGCTGCTGGATGATATCCTTGGGTTCAGGCGTGATCTCTGGAGTGGGTACTATTTCAGTCCCCTGAGGGGGAAGAGTACCTTCAGCTACAGGGGATGATGTTGCTTCCGATCCGTGGAGCCTCCAATAGATCCCCTCTCCAAAAATTAGAGCCAAGAGTGCAATAATGACACTCAATACTGCAGCGGTAGTCCCCAGAACATTTCTTCTGTTCATTTTTCCTCCTTAGCATTTTCCGTATGGGACAAGGGGACGGTCACCTAGAACATCCCAAGAACACAAGGGACCGTCCCCTGTGTTCTCCGCTGACGTTTGAAATGGTATATGAATTGTCCATTTATTCTTTCCCTCTCTTTGCAGATTTCTCATGTAACCGCACAATAATATAACGCTTTTCGACAGGAAATGCGGACAGTGATGTGTGCAAGAGAATGCGTTTCATCATGAAACGCTTTTCGCGGGCGGAGATGGAAAAGACCACGGCGCGAGGAAGAAGACTCCTCTCGCCGTATCTTGCTGTTTGGTTGTTTATATGACCACTCACTACTGATCCCAAGCTTCTAATTATTAATCCTCAACTATTTGCATATTCCCTGATTCTTGCCATAAAAGAGTCGAAGTTTTCATCTATTGATGTAACTGCGTCCTGAAGAAATGGGCTTGCTTTATGGGGATAATAAATGAAGACAGGTTTGCCTGTTCTATATGCATAATAGATCTCTGCAAAAACGCCTGGGGAGTTTTTGTCCGTGTCGTAATAGACTACCACAGCATTTGATTGATCGATAAATCTGAAGTCTCTTTGAATAGTCCTCGCGTTGACAATGTCTGTTATCCTGCAATAATCATCACTATCCTTAAAATCGGAGATATTTCCCAGATCACTTATTGCCAAGGGATTATAAACTACGAACAACTCATTTAAGGTCGGGAGTGCGTTATTTTGAAATGTATTCAGTCTAGCGGGATCTTCACTTCGTATTGCGGTGATTGGATAGCTTAAGTAGATTCTTTTCTTTTCCCCCAGAAAAAAATCCAACAAGTTTTCAGTATTGTGCTTCCTTGCGATAATATAAAATGGGCATTTTTTAATATCGGCGATTGTTTTAGACAGCAGTTCTTCTTCCTGCATCCATTTTTGGGTTTCTACCGGAGAAAGCTCTCCCGCTTTTTTCCGTACTATGTTTGCATCATTTTTGGAAATGATTGAAGTAATATCATCTATTATATTCACCACGCCGGTCAAATCAAGTTCTGGATCCCCTAAATCGTAATAAGACACTCCTGGAATCAAACGGTTCTTCCAACGAAAAACAGTATGGATTCCGACAAAAGAAATGGCATCGTCAGAAAGAGTTTTTATTTCTGCAATAACCGCTTTCAGAGCAAGAGACCTAATTGTTTCAAGGAGGTTTCCATCCACGTCAAGAATATCTTCCTTGGAAATTGAGATGTTCAGCCTTTCACACTCTTTTTGCATATAAGAACCGACATCATAAATGTATATCTTTTTTCCAGGGCAATAGTGTTCTGCCTTCTCTTTTAACTCAGTAAGTAACTCTTTCCATCCGCAGCCCGAAATCCCGGTAACCAGCCAAATCTGCATTTTGATACTCCTTTTCAATAAGTAGTAGTGTTTATCGTGTTCTCCTTTCCTGCATAATTAACGTTTTTCGACAGGAAAAACGGACAGGGGTGGGACGAAAAAGAGAAAAAAGCAAAAAGAAAGGCGCGGGGAGTGGATTGGCTCCTCGCGCCGTGGTACTTATTGGGGTGTTTTGTCAGAACACACAGTACCGTCCCCTGTGTTCCCCCAGCTCGTTATACGTATTGGTCTCGGTCTGCTCACCCGCGTAGTCCGCCGTGAGGACGTTGCCGGTGCGGTCATAGGTGTAGAAAACCACGGCGCGGGGAGTGGATTAGCTCCTCGCGCCGTGGTGCTTATTTGAGAATTTCGTCAGAACACAAGGAACCGTCCCCTGTGTTCCCAAAAAGAAAGGCGCGGGGAGTGTTTAGCTCCTCGCGCCGTGGTGCTTATTGGGGTGTTTTGTCAGAACACACAGTACCGTCCCCTGTGTTCCCCCGTCCCCTGTGTTCCCGCGTGGGACAGAGAACCGTCCTCTGTCCCATCCCCTGGCTCATCAGTTCGTCTGTCTTCCCTTAGTTGCTCTGTCCCATGAAAGTTGCATCTTTCAATCAAAAAATCATTAAATGTGCCTGGATATGAATCTAGTGATTGATCTTGGAAGAACACATATACTATCTCACCTTCTGTATCTGAAAAGCCAATAAACCCCATGTGTTTTGGATAATACAGGTTATAAGTGTCTATTGATAAGGTCTGGAACCTATAATCGCTTATAGAGAAATTTGGACTCTTGAAGCTCCCCTCATTGTTTTGCCCACCAAACCTATCAAAAACAGGGTTCTCTTCAAATACATACTGACTCAAGACATCCTTCTTTTTGCTCATATAAATCATTTCTGAATATGCCACTCGAAGAAACCCACTTATGCGCTCACCTTTTTTACCATACCAAAAGGATATATTATCGTAATCTTTTAATTCCGCTAATTGTGGCATAAACTCCTCTTTTTCTGTATAGCGTTCATAGTCAATAAGATTATTTCCTTCTTTTTTTGCTGAAACAAGAAAAAGTAGAGAGCAACTGCCAAGGCAAAAAGCCAAGAGCAGAATTATTATCTGTCTTCTGCTCATCTGCACTCACTTCCATTCTTTCTTTTCATTTCCATGTAACTCCATACTGCTTCCATAACTCAGCTTCTACCAAAGCATATACAATATCTTGACGTTTTAATGTGTTCCCAATTTGTCTCAGATCAGTTTGTCTTGATGACTCTATTGGGTCCTCTGAACCAGACAACTGAGCAATTGCAAATCCTATTTCCCCCGACGAAGCAAGACTGTGTGTTGCATTATGAACTACCCATTGAGCCATCATGTGAGCCTTTGTCCCAAACAATTCCACTGAATAGTATTTACTATCCATTAAAACATCCAAAATAGCAGACTGTTCTGCATAGCTATTTATCTCTAAAGAATCAGGAATGGCAATATTTAAATAGTCCCCAGCTTGATAAACATACAGATTAAATTTATCCGGGTTTTCGTTGCCCTCTCCAAGTTTATACACGTGTACGGTATCTTCATTATATTTTTCTTTGGCCGCATCAACAGCTTGCTCTGCCCCATAATTTCCCGCGCCGAGGGCGTTAATAATTAATCCGCAATCATAACCGGGGGCGTTTGTAACACCTACAACGCTTGGAGACGTGCGCGATCCTGTATAATACGAGCGCTGATAATGAACTTTGCTCGGCTTACCCTGAGAAACAGTCGTATAATACGGCCTGCCCGTTTGTTTCCCGTTCATATAATCTACGAATGACGGGAATACCGTATGAGACTTCTCATAGGCATACTGCGCGTAGCTCATGTGTACGCCGGATCGCATTAGCTGCGCGTAGTCCTGAGCGCTCGGCGTTGTTGCCGCTCGTCTTTGCTCCGCATATTCCTGATACGGATTTGTATATGCCCGAGGCGGATTCGACGCACTGCTTGGCGCAGGCGTTTTCTTGGGAGTGGTCGAGGTCTTTCCGCTTCCGCCGCCGTCTGCCACACAAACGTTTACCATCTGCAGTCCGTTATAGTCTGCGAAGTTCACCGGGTCGCTTTGGCAATACAGATACCGGTTGAGGCTGATCCCGTCGGTGATGCTTCCTCTCAGAATATCTTTCTGCGAGAATCTATTCATCTCCGGCTCATAGAACCTTGCGCGGAGGTAAATCATGCCGGTCGCGGCGTTGTAGTATTCGCCGTTGTAGCCGAAGCCGCTGACGGTCTCGCCGATCTGCTCGCCAAACGGGGTATAGCTCTTGGCGGTGACGTTTTTCTTCGCCAGTCCTCCGCCGAAGGTATACCAGGCGTTATTGTAGGACACTTCCGCCACCACAGAGCCGCGCCCGTCGTAAACATACTCCGTGCGGGTGCTTCCGGAGATCGCGGAAATGCGCTCCAGGCCGTAAGTGTAGCTGGTGGTCTGGCCATTTTGGTTCTCGGAAATGACCACGCCATCCCCATACAGAATATCCCATGTGAGCGTGGTTGTCAAATCTTCACTTGTGCGGATTTCACTTAACAGTCTGTTCGCATTGTAGCTGTATGTTTCCGTATAGCCATCTTCGCGTGTGAAGCTCTGGAGCAGATCCAGCGCATTGTAGGCATAGCTCCGCGCACCACCGGCGTTTTCGCTTCTGACGAGGTTGCCGTTGGCGTCGTAAGTGTATGTGGTTTTGTCCGTGCCGCTGACGCTGCTAATGAGCTGGTTTGCGGCGTTGTAGCGCATGGCGGTGCTGACGCCGTTTTGCGTCTTCGCCGTCATGTTGCCAACCGGGTCGTAGGTATAAGTCTCACTCTGCCCGTCGCTTCTTGTGAAGCCGGTCAACTGGCCGAGAGCATCATAGATATAGCTGCTGGTAAGGGTCGCGCCGTTCTCCGTGCGGCTCTCTTGCGTCATACGCCCGGAGAGGTCGTAGGCGTATTCCAAAGCCAGGTCATACGCGCCCGTGGTGGTCTGACTAACCAGATTGCCCACTTCATCGTAGGAATACGTGATGTCCTCCTTCGCGCCGTCTGTGGCGATCCGGCGGCCGAGCGCGTCGTATTCATACTTCGTCGTTGCCCCGTCCACACCCTTGACCGAGACAAGGCGGTTCATGTCATCGTAGGTATACTTGACCGTCTTGCCGTTGGGATAGGTCATGGTTGCGCGGTTGCCGTGGCTGTCGTAGGTATAACTCACCGTCTCGCCGTTCGGCTGCGTGACAGAGATCAGACGGCTGGCGTCGTCATACTGGTAGAGGGTATCGCCCTCCGCCGTGGTGACGGTGGTGAGGAGCCCCAGCTCGTTATACGTATTGGTCTCGGTCTGCTCGCCCGCGTAGTCCGCCGTGAGGATATTGCCCGTGCGGTCATAGGTGTAGCGGGTGACATGGCCCTCCGCGTCGGTGACGGTCTCGAGCCAACCTTCCGGTGTGTAGCTGTAGCTGACCGTGTTGCCTAGGGCGTCGGTCTCGCTGGTGAGGTTGCCGAGGGCGTCATAGGTGTAGCTGGTCACATGGCCAAGGGCGTCGGTCACTTTGGCGAGGTTGTCCGCCGCGTCGTACTCATAGCGCGTGGTGTTCCCCAGCGCGTCGGTGACGGCGGTCATGCGGCCAACGGGGTCATACTCATAGGCCGTGGTGTTTCCTTCGGGATCGGCCTCGTTCACGAGATTGCCTACCAAGTCATAGCTCGCCGTCAGCGTCGCGCCGTTGGCATAGCGGATCTCCTTGAGCAGGCTGTCCACGGTGTAGGTGTAGCTTGTCGCGTTGCCGAGGGCATCTGTGGTGCGAGTGAGATTGCCGAGCGCGTCATAGGCCACCTCGGTGCGCGCGCCGTCCGCCGTGATCGTAGCGGTCATGCGGCCCAGGAGGTCGTATTCATAGCTCGTGGTCTGGCTGCCGACAGTGACGGTCAGCACGTCGCCCATTGCGTTGTAGGTGTAGGCCGTGGCGTCGCCCTCGCGCGGGG
>Ga0247611_10005185_pt1 | contig 17463 bp, 30 predicted proteins | sample 177DNAGHGhighgp2_FD_192422 | JGI IMG/M metagenome (GOLD analysis project Ga0247611, IMG submission 192422) | Sheep rumen microbial communities from Palmerston North, Manawatu-Wanganui, New Zealand - 1770 DNA GHGhigh gp2 | ecosystem: Host-associated > Mammals > Digestive system > Stomach > Rumen... | reverse complement strand
CGTAGACCAATATGGCGGTTACGCAAACGTAGGTGGCGGTGCCTTTAGTGGGAAGGAAATGTCAAAGGTTGACAGGTCTGCCGCTTATATGGCTCGTTATATTGCAAAAAACATTGTTGCAAGTGGTTTCTGTAATGAAGCAAAAGTTGAATTATCGTACATAATTGGTCAGGCAGAACCATGCGCGTTTAACATTGAGATGGATAAAAACTGCGATTTGGTTGACCACATCAAACGATTCTTTTTGGAAAAACTTGATTTGAGTCCAAGTGGTATTATTGATTATTTTGGTAAAGAAAATATGAAATTCTCATGGTATGCAAGATATGGTGCTTTTGGATATACCGACGAAGAAATGAAACTATGTCCGTTTACTCCATGGGAATATACTGACCTTTCAGAGGATTTATACTGCTATTTAGAGGGAGAAGATTAGTTTTTTTCACTTAGCACTGTTTATAATATAATAACAAGAAATAATTTACCTTTTAATAAAAATGGAAACAAAAGTAATAGAAAAAGAAAGGAGTCCGCAGACTGAATCAAAACGGCAAAAGGTTTGGTTCACTGCGGACCTGTAGGTTGCACTGGCATCACAAGAACATCCTGAAACACTGTCCAAACAGGGCTGAAATGGGTGGCTTTGGCATCGATGACGTTGAAGCACATGATAAATGGCTTATTGACCAATGGAATTCAACTATTGGTAAAAAAGATATTGTCTATATCGTTGGGGACTTTGCCTTTGGTTCACCTTACCATGTAAAGAACCTTCTTAGCAAATTGCATGGAAAGAAGTTCCTTATACTTGGAAACCATGATGCCTCTTCTGACAAGACCGAACTTGTTAATTATTTCCAAAAGATAACGCAAATTCATTGTCCTGTTTTCAAAAAGTCAAATTACGAATGGCTTGAAGAAGATTTTCAGGTTATCTTATGCCATTATGCAATGGTCACTTGGCCAGGCAAACATTATGGCTCAGTTATGGTTCATGGACACAGCCACGGAAGATTAAACGAATATAACGATTCCATGCCTGACCTTAGGGTTGATGTCGGTATTGACAGTGACGCTTTTCCCGGACTATTCGTTGAAGTTAAGGAATTGTATGACTACTTCAAAAAGAAAACAAACGGTGAGAAGTTCCACAAATATGCACAAAGCATGAAAGAAATTAACGGAATGCCAATTTAACTCCTACCGTAAATAATAAAATATCACCGTTTTAGACAACAATTGTTGACTATATAAATACTTAATGTATGATTATGGTGTCCAATGTGTAGAAATACACAAACAGTTCCGTTTCCTTGGCATTACGCTTTAAACGTGTAGTGCCATTTTTATTTTTAAATAAAATGTAGTATATTTGCATCAAAGAAAAAAAAATAATATTATGAAAAGTGTAATGAAAACAATCCTTGTAATATCAAGGGAGGGAGAAAATCCTGATGACATTGCGAAAATGTATGCTGCAGAGCATGAAGTGGAAACACATATCTTTATGGAAAAAGATAAGGCCGACGGTGAAAAGTACTTGGAATATGCCAGAATACAAGCAGCACTTTATTCAAAGAATGTTAAGTCTATTTTAAGTGATGCGCAAAAAGAGTACTTATATGATAAGGCATATGAAATCCTTAACATGTCAGGGGACGATTACTTCAACCAAATCACACAGGAAAACAACTGTACATATGATGAACTTGGAGATGCGTATACAAAAACCAACCCAATCGCATACTACCAATTCCCCAAATGTTATCAAGACAATCTTGAAAAAACGGGAGAAGAAGCACCGTTCAGCAATCCGTTCAAACTGAAAGATGGCGGAGTCGCTTATAGGGCACATTTTAATGATATTGACTGGAGCGAAATGCACAATTACAACCGAGAAGTTTATGAAGCAGCGTGGGAGTTGTGTGTTGAAGGACGCGAGCCGGAAGACATGCAGGAAAAAATAATTAAAGAACAGATGAAAAACAGAGAAGACTACTTCTTCAATTTCAAAAATAAAGAAGAATATGTAGACTATTCGACAATGTTTTTTACTTTCGGTATTGCAACATCAGAATATTTCATAAAAAGAGATGAATTACAAGAAAGTGAGATTGATTACATAAGGTCATTTTACGACAAATATATCAGTGAAATTACTGATAATCCTCTATTATCAATTTATGAGGTAAGAAGCCTATAAAGGTATGCAGTACCTGTCATTTTTAATATTTCGTCAATATTTATATAAAAATGACAAATATTAATATGAAAAGAACAATTAGATTATCTGAGAGAGAACTACATAGAGTTATAAAAGAAAGTGTAAGAAGATTAATTTCTGAAGATATTAACCCTGAATATGATGGTTATGTTCTTATAGATGAAGCATCTGAAGAAGTAATACAAAATTATTCTTTTGATGAATTACAGGACGCAATTAATGACGCGAAGTCAATGGGTAGAGGAAGATTCCTTGTTGTTGGCTGTCGTGGAAATGAATATGATTTAAATGATGTTGTTTTTGATAGTAACCCTGATAGCAGTTACAAATTTGAAAACATTGTCAGAAAAGCCGTAAAAGAGTCTGTAAGAAGAATTATCAATGAAGTCGGTGACACTTCTCGTGGACAATATATGTTAGGCCGTGTTGATGCACGTGCAACCGATAAACATATTGCAAGTATCGAAGCAGGTGATGAAGACGTTGATGCAAGACAAAACTCAAATAATGCTTATGATTCATGGGCAAGACCTTTACGTCCAGACGGAAAGTATGATTTTGACAATGACCCTTATTTTAAAGGGATGGATGACCAACGTTTAGGTGACAGAAGACGTATCCAAAACCGATATGATGTGTATAAGATGAAAGATACTGACAAACTGCAAAAAGAGTTTATCAACTTTGTAGAAAAGGAAGGTTTAGAAACTGTCTATGACTATGAAAGTGGAAATATGGGTCAAGGTCAACCTGTTTCACCAGCACCTGCACTAATACAGATGTTTATGGAAAACTTGGGATATGATTTATCACCTGAGTCAAAACAGGCGTTGACAAACGCGTATAACCAATGGTGGTATTATGCAAGTTCACAGTTTGATTTTGGTGACTAATTAAGTAAAAATACACAAACAATAATCGGAGATAGACTTTACGTTTACCTCCGATTTTCTTTGTACGTGTATGTGTTTTTAACTGTTTGCCCAGTTTGAGTCATCGTCTGGGTCAATTCCTTGACGCATTAACGCTGCTTTACCGAGAATCTTGTACTGTTTTGGGTCGAGGTCATTATCAGTTAAGTCAACGATGAAATAGTCTTTTTTGAATTGTCTTAGTTCTGACCCTTCAATGCCTCCATATGCCCAGCTATAAACAATCTTATTCGTTGCTTTATTAACAGCGTAATGAGTGTAATCAGGTTGGTTGTTTAAGCCCTCACGTAAGATTGACTCATTTGGATTTCGTCTGTTATTATACCAATCTATTTCTTGTTCATTTGCAGGGCGATAAAGCAGGAAACATCCGCCGACACTTCCATTGTAAAGTAAAGTATATTCACCATTTTCATCTTCATAACTTGTATCACCACTTGCAATTCTTGGTTTTTCAGTTACTAAGTTGTTTTCATCACCATCCCATTGTTTAAGATAATCAATCACAGGTTGAGAATAACCCGCACAATATGCTGTTTCACGGTTTTCTTCACCACAGAACATATCCATTATTTCGTCATAATCTTCACCGCCTTGAACAAAACGTATTTCAGCCCATAGACCATTATTTATGTCTTCATTGATAGCACGTTTAACTGCTTCTTTCACAATATTGTGTATATCGTTTTCTGTAAGTTTGATTATTTTCTTCATGTTTTTTAACACTTTTTTACAAATAAATATTTTGGATTGTGCAAAAGTGGTAGTATATTTGCGACGAAAATTGAAAAAGAGTTAATTAAGCGATAACAATTTATGAAGGTAATCTATCTAAAGAACTACAGAAAGGGTGCTGCAACCAACAGCAGTTCAACCCACAGTATCATTTACAAGAACAAGGATGACATGTTCAATGACCTTAATGTAATGGATATGAACTTCTACGGAAGGTTCACTGAAACCATTGCTGCCTCAAAGGAAGCAAAAATCAAGTACATTGCGGCAAGCGTTTGGAACAAGAAGATTTTGGAGTATCTTTGTGCTTTCTATCCTGAGATGAGACAGTATATGGAACTTATTGAAAAACAGGAAAAGGCAGAAGAACAGGGATTCTATGATGCTAATATTTTCGGAACTTACGGACGTGGTGAACTCACATTTGACACGTCTGAGTCAATTGAGGCAAGTGTTGATTACCTTAGATATATCATCGAGGACGAAGAAGCAATAATCGTTGGTGGTAGCGACGAGGTTGATTTTGTTTATGACACGATTAAAGACCATGAGGAACTACCTGTCGCGTGGAGAATAAACGATGATATTAAACCAGTAAAGAACGGTAATTATTGGGTTGCTTACAGTTATTGGAATGAAAACAGGCTGCGCTTCAAGACCGAAAAGGGTGATTGCGTTCCGCTATATCCAGAACTCATTGACCTCAAGATTACTGACCAATGTGAAAACGGTTGTCCATTCTGTTACATGAACGCAAGTCCAAAGGGTGCTCATGCTTATTGGTACACTCTTCAAACAACCTTGGAAACAATTAACGGTTACAAGGATTTCTATAAGAAACGTGTTGAATTCAGCATTGGTGGTGGAAACATACTGCTTTATCCACACCTCAAGGATTTGCTTGTATGGATTAAAGGACACGGACACATCGCAAACACAACGCTTAAGGCAATTGATTTCAAAAAGGCTTGCCTTGACGAGGACATTAACAAGATGTTCATGGAATACGTTAATGGTATCGGAATTTCCGTGAGCGATGATAAAGACCTTGAAATTGTTAATGGTCTTGGCAGTGGTTATTTTGTTGGTGAGAAAAAACATGTATATCTGACTATACACCTTATACCTGAGATGTTGGGTGTAAAGAAAACACGTTATTATGTAGAGAGACTACGCAAGGCAGGTTTTTACAACTTCCTTTTCCTTGGATACAAGGATATTGGTCGTGGTGCAAACTGCAAATACAAGACATTCACCAAATTGGAGTTCATGGAACTCATTGACGAACTTTACTACATCAGCATTGACACCACATTCGCTAAAAGGTACAAGGAATGGATTAACAACAACTTTGATACCCAATTTACAGTAACTTGGGATGAAGGTGAATACAGCATGTATATTGACGCTGTTACCAATGTGGCATACAGGTCATCATATGACCTTGATAAGGCATACCCATTGAGAGCACCAGACAACTTGACAGAACGAGAACGTCAGAGATGGAATGAGACTTATGGAAGTCCATACAATAATATCATAAACGCTTTCAGTAAAATCAGACAAGACGGTGGCTTCAAAATTTTTAAGCAATGACAATAGAAGAAGCAAAAGAACTTGAACCAGGGACTGTAATAAGCGACTCACATTTCAGTTGTTGTGAAATTCTAAAACGCGTTTCAAACGGCTATATCATATTCGGATACGAGGATGCACATTACGTGTACTACATAGAGTTCCTTAGTTTTGAGGATATCATTGAACGAGGGTTTGAAATAACGTCAGAAGATTGGGAAAAACACCTGTTTGACGGTGACGAAATTAAACATATAGAACATTATGATAGTTACATACCAATAGACAGATAATATGTTAGAGCAACATTACATTGACGTTAAATTGATGCCCTTGCTGCTTGAAAAAGGTTGTCCGCTCAGGCTTATACGCGTACGTGACGAAAAATATCCTGTATGGTACACATTACCATATGATGACCCCAATTGGCAGTACTGTGACGCTTATTACGTGCCCACACAGGCCGAAGTCATTGATTGGCTAAGTGATGAAAAGAAAATAGATATCACGATAACCCGTTATGAAGATGAAGAAAAAGATTATTATTTCTGTTACAACATTCAAAATAACGGAAGTGAAGAATTTTCAATCCATGTAAGTCCAGCAATATATGAAACAAGAGAAGCGGCAAGAAACGATGCGATTAAATACGCATTTACTAACTATATTAATTAGAAACAACAGGAAACAAGATATGACATCGCAAGAATTAAAGGGTTGTGGGTTATACCATACAATCGTCAACGAAGAAGAATGTACGGTTAAAGAAAAGAAACCAAGACTCAGGCGTTTGTCAAGCATGACAGCAGAAGAAGAGGACGTTTGGAGAGACACGTGGTTTGATTATCTTCTCAGGAACGTAAGTGGACCAATACGTAGGGAAGAAGAAATTGCCAACCTTGTAAAATCCCACAAGGCTTCTATTGATTGGCTTATCGACAATTCATTTGATATTGACAATATGATTGAAAAAGGAATGGCTGATGAAATGAAACTTGAAATTGATGAAGACGAAATATGTTAAAACAGGAATTTAAAATCGGGCAAGTGGTCATATGTACATTGACCAGCATGAAAGGCATTCATACTGTTACGGCTGTAAGGTTAAAAGAGGAAGAAGATTACAGAGGAAAACCTTCTGCATCATTCCTTGAATATCAACTTGACGGAAAAGAAGATATGTGGTGTAGCCGAATGTACTTGAAACCGTACATCGACACTGAACTTGTGGATAAATTTGAAATATGGCTAAGAGACCATTTAACAAGTTATCTTTGTCAAGGCGAAAAAGGAAATCTTTACGCTCGTGAAGAAATGTATGAAAAATTGAAAGAAGATTTCTCAGAAATAAATAAATTAGCAAAAAAGAAAGGGTTAAACAATGATTGAAGTAATTGAAGCAAAAGAAGTACCAAGACAAAGAATAACATGCACAAACTGTGAAAGTGTGCTTGAATATGGCAATGCCGACCTGCACGAGAGTATGGAGAGCATTTTTGACTACACCTACATGCCGGCTAATGCATTTGGAAGAAATAAAAAATATACATTAAGATGCCCACAATGCGGCGTTGAAATTCGTGCAGATTGGATATACAAGAAAAAAGAAAACCAATAACAATATTTAACAGTTTTTATTTGGTTAATCTAATTATTTGACTTATCTTTGTGGTATGAAAAAACAGTATAATACAAACAAAGATTAAACAAACATGGGTAACTCAAAGAACACATTCTTTGTCCTTGAAATGATGGACGAACCCGTTGACATTCTCAACGAGACAAAAAAGACTGAACACATTGAAAATGACAGACAGAACAGGATTAATGAGATTGAAGATATTGGAAAACCCGTATATTCATTTGTGGTTGAAACCGGACACAGGAATGGTCCTGAAATTCATACCCTAACTGACAAGTCTTTGATTTTCATTCAAAATCAGAACACAAGGAGGTTGGTGACATTCCTTTTCGCAAGACCTCAACAACTGAAAAGGTACTTTGAGAACCTGCATATAAAAACGCCTAATGACCAAACGTTCAGGAATATGATACGAACATCGTTCAACAACTTTCAGAAAGGAAAGAACGAAATCTGATATAAATAACATAACAACATTATAAATGCAGTCCAAATCGGGTTGCATTTATTAGATATTTGGACCAACTTATATAACATTGCATTAATAAAAGACATAGTATCAAATTAAAAATTCGGGAGGCCATAAGACCCCCCGAATTCGTTTTTAGAGTATTTAAATCCAACTTATGCTACATCTACCAAAGAGTTTGAAGTAAGCAGGTTGTATGCGTTCTGAGTGTAAGTGAGTGAAGCACCCTCGAACTTGTTCTTGAACTCATCCTCACCCTCTTTTGGCTTTGAACGGTGATTCTGTTGCCAAGTAGTTACGCCGTTCAGCAGATGGAGTGCTGTTCCACGGTAGAAATCCTGACCGATACCATCATCAATGGAGTACATCAACTCATCAATGGTTGCACCCTTACCCTTGGTGATAACCTTATCGTTCATCAACGACTGTACATTGAAGTTGGATTTAATCCAAGCATTCATCTGCTCGTCATTGAAGTTAAGCAGTTTTGCAACGAACTTCTTGGTGTAAGTGTCATCAACGGTCTGACTCTTAAGTTTCAGCATTCGGTCAAGGAATGACTTACTGAACGAGTTAGCACCCTCAAAAAGTGCCATTGCGCGTTTGCGGTTCTCTTCCTCTGTAAAATCAAACTTCTTCTCCGCATGCCTGGTGTGACGGAACACAATCTTTTGTGTGTTAACACCACGCAAAGCCATGTTAAGCGTGTTCTGACAAACTACACGTACAGGGGTAATCATGGCGCATACAGCACCCGTACCGTCATGCGATGTTGTGAACACAATGTACGGTGTCACCATGTCACGCTCACTCAGGTAGATGTCGCTACCGACCAACTTAGCGGTGACGAAAATTCTTCGTCCACCATTGAGAGAACCAACGGAAACAATGTCAAGTGGCTGGCCAGAAACCTCCTGAACGAAGTTCATGAAGCGCAATGCAACCGCATTCTGAAGTACGGTGTACTTGCTTCCGACAACACCCAAGGTCAAATCCATGTCCTCACGGTATGTGGCCTTGTTGGTGGTGATAAGGGTCTCACGGGTTGGTCTCCAATCACCCAAATCTACGGCATTGCCTGAAGCCACGGATTCCTTAATCCTGTCCAAGACGAACTCAGGGACACGTACAAGGCTCTGCGTACCAACGTTGAAGTTAAGGCCACCACGCTCGAAAGCCTCTTCAATGGTGACGTTCTCGTTCTCGAATACAGTACCGAAACTGGTAAAAATACTTTCTTTTGCCATATGAAAAATGTATTATGTGAATTAGTAAAATTATTTTCCTCCGTTTTGTTTAAGAATGTAGGACTTGCCTTTCTTTATATCCATGTATTCCATATTACATTGAAAAAAGTCCAATATATGTAACCGCTACTGAATCGTCAATTTTCTTTATATTCTCAGAATCAGTTGTTTCCATATTTTTGTTTGAAACATTATCCGTTTTTTGACGTTCCAACCTGCATTTCTCTTGATATTTGGCGGCATCATATTCAACCCATATACCATATGCAGCAATAAAAATCAATAATACAATCGTGTACATAATATAATCAAATTTTGTTGGTACAAAGATATGTCAATTTTCTAAAACCACCAAATATTTCAAGTTAATTTGTGTTAAATTGTTCTCTGTATGGTACAAGTATTTCTTCACGTCCTACAGCAGAACCGCCATCAAGACTATACAGATAAAACCCTTCTTCACCATCATGGAATGGGTCTATCCATGTAACGTCTGTAATCAGATGCGGTCTTTTCTTCTTATCTTCACTTTTGAAGTGAACAAGTTGTCCAATCTCGTAGTTATGTTCTGTTTTATCCATAATCAATTCCAAATTTGAAATCCTATGTAAACAGCAAGATATTGTTTTTATATGAATCGTAACAGTGTGAAATCAACTTATAGGTTGGGTTTTTGTCAAACCATTCACACATTTCCTTTGCTGTGTTAAAGTATATATAACAGTGATGCATTTTCGTTTCTATTTTATTTTCAGTTCATATTCTATCCCTAACTTTTTTGCAAGTTCTTCAACTGATTTCTTGAATGTCTTGCTCTTATCTTCAAGATTGAAATAGTACTCGTACTCCCCGTCGGGCAAATCATTTGCCGCTTCCCAACGCCTTGCAAGTTCTTCTCGTTGTTTTCTGGAAAGTTTGTCATAGTTGCCTAAGTCAGAATGCCTCATTTTGTCTGCCTTATCAAGGCAAAAGGCTTCAACATCTTCGTGCTCTCGTATTGCAAATCCTGAGAATACACCATCGCTATAGTTTATTTCACATCCTTTAATGTGCAGATAATGGTTTTTCATATCTTTACTCTTTTTCTGAATCATCTAAATCTTTTAATATCATTTTCTTGGCTATGATTTCGTTGCAGTGGTTTGTCCAATATGCCGTTCCTTTCGGTACAACACACCATACAAGCACTATTTTTTCACCCTCATCAATCTCATCTTTTCCCGCAAATCTTGCAAGTTCAATCATTATTGGTGAACAAAAATCATAAGGATACCATGCATGAATTACGCCAGCACCGATTTCGTACATCTCATCAAGTTTAGATAAAGGATAACTGTCATCAAACGATGGTTTCATTGTATCCCCAAATTGATATGTAACCCCATTGTTATGGTACAATGGTCTGAAGCCACGTTCATTACGCACCATCAACTTATGGCAGAAAATATCACGTTCTGCTATCTTATGTTTCAAATGTTTAGATTTCTTGAAACACATAACCAATCAAAGGTCAATGGTTAAATCACCAGTCACGTAGTTTGTTCCGTATCTGTCGTTGCAAGCCAACATCTCTCCGTCAGGAATGTAAGAATCTCCGTTGAACTCATAATCACCACGTGTAAAAATGTTCTTGAGAATATCAGAACATTCATCGGAATGCGTCATTATAGCGTCATACTCGAACTCATTCATGAACAGACTGACACCAGCGCGCATCCAAATGCTTCTGTTCCTATCGTGACCTTCATATCGTGCTTGTTCATTCCTCTCAAACGGTTCAAGGCTGAAGTCACGTCCATTGCAATAGACGTTAATCCTGTCATGGTACTTCTCACCATCATAACCTGTATGAACAACATAAAGGATAAAGAACTTTCCGTCCTCGTCATAAAGCCATCTGCCAGTCCATTCGGTAAGGCCGTATCTCTGTTCAATCTTACCCAACAAAGTGGCTTTGTCAAACCAATCCCACAATTCTTCGGTCAACTGTTCTCTTAACTCCTTGGCAGTACACTCAGCACTACGCATGATATTGACCAACCTGTTCAAATTCTGCTCCATATTATTCAAGTCCTTTTAGGATTTTGTTATAAGTCTTTGTAATCTTTTTCAGTTCAGTTTCTACATGCTCCTTAGCATGCTCCTTGTCATAGACAAGAACACCCTCATAACACTCTACTGAATCGTCATACGCGCTCTCATGCTCAACCGTGAAACGATGGTGGTCATTGCCCTCAATGTCTCTCGCCTTGATGATGAAACCCAAGTTAATTGGCTCAATAGAAGTCACAGTAAGTTCCATGACCTCTTTGATGATATTTGAACCCTCAGTAATGTTGTAGCAGATAACGTAAATCTTGTCGTTACGCTGTAAGTCCTTAAATTTCTTTGTCATGATTAGAAATGTTTGTGTATGTAATTAATCTCCTTCAACAACTCTCGCTTGAACTCTTCACGTTGCTTCTTGCACTTCGGGCACTCACCATCCTCAAAAATTGCAGCTGACGCGTCATTCAAAACAGGTGATAATTGCCACATGATGTGCCTGTGTCCGTTAAAGTAGACATATTGAAATGTACCATAATTGGTTTCAAATCGCTTTCCGTACTTAATATCCAAATGTTGTCCATCCTCGATAAGGCAAGCAATCTCATCTTTAGTGGCAGGTCTTTCGGAAATTACCACTTTGCCATGTGTAACAGCATCTTCGTCCTTGGCTTTTGACGTGAATAAATCACCACAAGATGTCAGACTGACACACATGCAAATCACGCACAAAAAATAAAATAACTTCTTCATATCTTAATTCATCTTTTTAATTCTGACACAAAATTACGCCAAAGAAATGGATTGACCAAATCTTTGACGTTAAAAGTTGTTAAACAGTGACGATTTACAGTTCTGCTTGCCAAACCACCTTACCTTCACTATGTGCATTTGCAAACCAATTGCACTCAGCAATAGCCTCGTCCTGTGTATTGAACTCGTTTTGAATACAGCAAGTCAAATCCCTGTAGGTAGCAGCCCAATGTGACCCCCTTGAGGTCTCAGCATAATACTCAGAATAGAATCTTCCGTTCTTTTTTCAATTACTCGTACTTTGATAACGTTAAATCAGTTCAGTTAGGATGTACTTCATGGCCATATCAATTGCTTCTTTACGTGTATCTTCAAAATATGTTCCACGCAATACAAATGTCTGTGCCTTTTTGTTAAGAATACACCAAGACCAGTGCGGATTTCCGTTCAAATCAACCTGATAACCCGTCTCAATGATAAACCCTTTTGTCTCAAACCAGTCAATGGCAATTTGCTGCGTAGGTGCTGAGTAACTTTGTTCAAACTTGTTCCAATTTGCCATAGACGCACCTTCATGCACCTCATCAGAATCACGAGAATAGAAATGTCTCGTTATCACATCAAAATTAGCGTTTCTAAGAAGTTCCGCTACAGTTTTTGAAACATATCTTACTTCAATTTCTTCCATTTCTTGTTGTTTCGTTTAAGTTCTTTTAAATTATGCCTTGTTATATTTTCTGAGCACAAAGATATGATAAAAAAACCAACCCAACAAATTTTTTGTGGATTGATTTCAATATATTAACATTTTTTAAGAATTAAGCCAAAATTAGTAATACTTCTTAACCATTTTCTTTAGCCTATTGAAAGAAGTTTTTATGAAATAGTTTTTGAAATCAAATGGTGATTTATTGCCCAATTCGGGTTTTTTTGTTACACTTGATATATAGTCTCTGATAACCGACCATTCTTCCTCATTGTTTACATTGTTGGCCAATTGAAGATTTCCCATAATGGTTGCGAAAATCTTTGATACATCTCCCTTGTTGGCTTGCCACGCGTTGAACTCAGTAGTAGTCCATAGCAAGTAAAGTATTGGTTTTATGTATTTAGGGATGTTATTGGAATCCATGTGATTATGAGTAAACGTATAAGTCTTGATTCCCTTACATTCTTTAATCAATTCATCAACAAGATGCGTTACCTCGTGCTCTAAAGTTTCAAAAACCTTTTTGAAATCCGCATCCTTGCATACATCAAGCACAATCTGATATGAACCCGGACGGTTCAACATTCTTGGCATGAATCCTCCTTTTACATAATTTCCTTCAATATTTCTGCGATAATAGAATCTTATGCCATACTCTTTATCTCTAAGATAACGGTCATCAACCTCACCCTCTTTAAAGAACGGTCTAAGTGATATGGAAATCATATAATCCATTGGATGTGAAGGTTCATAATAATCCCATCTGTATTTGAGGCCATCTAAATACTGTTTCTTTTTCCAAAACATAGTTGCGATTTCATATATCTGTTTCCAGAAATACTTTCCCGAATAACCTTCGGTTAATAATCTTGATTCGTTAAGTCCACCCTTGAAATAGCCCTCAATTCTGTCAATGATAAAGTCTGCACCGACTTTCGTTCTGTCAAACGAGAAACTTTTTATTGTCGGTCCGTCTTTAGATACATCAACATAAACTTCTTTCTTACATGAAGCAATCAACCTGTATAAGACACGTGTTTGTCTGTTATTTGGGCACTTCGATAACTCAATATAAATGACATCATCACCTGTTTGGCCAACCAACCTGATATTTCCCATATCTAATACTTTCACCATGTTCAACCCTTCAATGTCTCGAACAGAACCATGAGCATATAAACCGACAATCTTTCCGTTTGTCATAAGCCAATAACTATCCTGTGGCCAACTGTAAGTGTTTTTCTGATTAGCGGATAACTGCTTGAGTTTCCAATATAATTCATCGCCACTTTCATACCTATCTATGATGTCCTTATAATAATTGTACTCCCTGTTATTCGTAACATTGTCAATCATGGCCAAGGCTTTATAGTATTCATCCTCAGTGGGTATGTCACCGCCTGACAACACCTCAAGTATCGCCCCGCGTATATCACCCTCTGTAAGTATTATAGTTTTCTTCATTTATTCAGACCAAGATTTTCAATCTTTATGTTTTTAATTCCTTCTATAACAGACATATCATATGGTATACCACTATAATCCCAAGCATCAGGATACATCACAACTTCTTTATTTGGAAATTGATTCGCAATCTTTATTATAACGTCAACCATTGACTTGTCATGCTTTTTGTAAAAGTCGGATTCAGCGTCAACATTTGTGAGGAAACCCATCCAATACCTTATAATTGGAACGACTTCAACAGTAAGATAATTAAACGGTATGTCTTTTTGTGCGTATCCATTGTGCCCGTCATATCCAAGTTCAAACATGACTTTGTTTTCACCCGTCAATTCGATTGATACAACAAACCATCCTTTTTCTCCGTAGTCTGAAAAATTATCACTGAACCATATACATTTTCCGATACCATCACTATCATTTGCACTATTAACAGATAACCCATTCTGACAAATAGACCTAATCACATCTTCAGGTGACATATCCGTATGCATGCCAGCAGAATGATACAATTTCTTTCCGTAACTTCCGTCTTTCTTGTATATCCCGTTGATTTCATCAATCCATCGTTTGGTGAAATCATCATAATCCTCTAACAACACGCTTTGACGATAACCTTCGTCAAGCCTGTACATCATTCCCCTTATTTTGTTTAAACCACTTACCATTTTACTGCTTTTTCCTTCTTATCAACATCCTTTTCTTTGGTTTACCGTTCATCATCGGTCTTACAAGTTTTGGATAAACCTCAAACTGCTCATCGTTCAACTTCCTCAGGAAACCACCACCATTCGAAGAAACCGCAATCCATCCATAATAATCATCAGGTATCATGTTGAAATCATCACCACAATCAATCGCATCCAAATTATCAAATTTCTTGTGTATGTTAGGATTGTACTTTACACCCGTTGTAAATTCAGAAACATCACGCTTCATATTGGTGTAAACAGCAGACGGAGCACCCTTACTTTCACCGTTCTCGCCATTGTACTTACCCATCCTCTTATCCAAAGTCCTTAAAGAACCGTCCCTTACATATTGGAACATATTCTGAAGTTGGGTCAACGCCCTATCAGCAACCATGATGTATTCTTTCCCACGCGAATGTACCATGTTGAAAAGCTGCGACGGCTGACCATCAGAAAATGGCGGATTGGTCACAATGACATCAGAAACGTCAAAGAAATAACCGTTGTCCTGAAACCGTCCAGATGTTATATCCTTAATGCTTTCACTTCGCCCGTTATAATAAGCAGCCTTTCCATCAATCCATGTAGCAAACAGACCCCTTAAGCCGAAGTCCTGATACTTTTCCTTCAATATCTTGTAAAACATGGAAATCTTCGGATTATCACACGGACAATAGACAACCTTGCCGTTTAACTGACCACCCAACATGTCAAATATTTCACGCACGTCCTCCTCACGGGTGTAGTATTCATCACCACCGCCCGCATAGCCAAACGCTTTGCGCTCATTCAACACGTTAAGTATAGCACTGCGTAATTGAGACTCGGTTATTTTTATAATCACCATACCTATTTCTTATTTAATATAGACCTTTTTCCGTTAGGGTATTCAATTATCACATCAGCAAAAAAGTTATTTCCTTCCCAATTATAATGTCCTTCTGTATAAAAACGTTCAGGATTGATTGAACCCCTTATAATATTCACACCCCTATCAAGTATTTCACTACCACTGACAGGTGTAAATGCCTTAGTCATAGCATCAATTTCATTATCAGGTATGTAAATTTTTCCAAGGTTACTATCATTTATCCATTGACCACCCTCAGACAATATGTTGTCAACACATTCCTTAATTACTCTATGTAAGTCTGATTCTGACAATCTTATCGTTCTTTTCATATTCAATTTCTGTGTTTTACTAATAAATACTTTGTAATTTGGTAAAGTTGTAGTATATTTGCAAATAAAAAACAGTAATATGGAAGATACAAACAAACAGCAAGAAAACGCTTTCGTAATCTACGGGGAACTTATCAGATTCCTTAGAGACAAAAGCAATGAACTCAAACTTGACATGTACGCAAGAGCAACAGCACATGTCAACACCACACCTGAGAACGTGACAGAAATCATTGATAACATCAAAAACGAATTGGATATATATAGAAAACGTGTTAATTTAGATTATGGTAATATTTCCTCCTAACTTATTATGGAAACTTTGGGGTGTAGACCATCATTCAACTTGGGACGATGACGATGATGAAGACAACACAAGATACTGCTTGTAGAATTTTCCCAATTGTTTAACATCATTTAACTATTAGAATTTTGCCAATTAAAATATCTTACGTACCTTTGCATCGTTAGAATAAAAAACGATAAAAAATGGAAGAAGAAAAAAAAGACAGGCTTAACCTGCTGTTTGCAAAGGCTGACTTGGTCAACGAGAAAAGGAACGAAATAGTTGACCTTAACACCGACATCAGGAACATGCTTCAAAAATGGTACAATAACCATGAGGATGAAATCGAAGCAGACCTAGGTGAGGACGAAATGGTGCGATGGCTCGGACAATGGTCACATAACCACATACGCGGATACATCAAACTCACGCTGACAATCGGCCACGGTGATGACAGTTATTACATAATAATCGCACTATACCCTGACGGACACTGGGAATATCGTTACAGTTACTAAAACAAACATCAATCAGATATTATGTGGTACTATGTAAGTTTCAACAAGTCGGAAGATATGTGCAAATTCCTTAATAAGCACAAATTAAAATATGACCAATTCAAGTACAGCGACTGTGGCGTGGGTTGGCCATACTCAATACTGTATTACTCAGAAATAGGACAACTTTATTAATTATTAAACGCAACATTATTATGGCAGATAAAGACAATGAATTATTGAAACAACTGAATAACTTGGCATCATATTGTGATGGGCATGTCAAAAACTTGACTGAAAAAATGCATGCAACAGGCGATTTGACCAACGATGAACTACAATTCATGTGCCTTCACAGTAGCGTTCTCAAACGTTTACATTATATCATCGAGTATTTACCGTATCTTAGAATGACTTGCGAGGAATACAATAAAGCAATTAATCTATCATGATATTCATCAACCCATGGACTTGGCACATCTACAATGACGAGATGCCAACAATAGACTTCAGTACAAAACTCAGGCGAAACGAATGGTTTATTGTACTGTCCTATGTGCTAATCAGCGCACTGTATATTGTAGGCGTGTGCTATCTGCCCATGTACTTCAAACATAAGTATGATAGCATAAACGCCTTCGGCATTACCTTAATCGCGCTCACCATCCTGTATGTGGTGCTGATGATTGCATGCGTAATGCTGAGTTTTAAACTTAACTTCAACAACAAAAAACAAAAAGAAAATGGACGATAAAATAAAGAACGAACTGGTCGGAAAGGTCTATGGCGACTACAACGCCTTGGCCATTAATATGGGTGTTGGATGTGATTGTGACCCGGAAGTCAAAAAAGCCATCTTGGATGACTGGTTTTGCACAAAATATCACAAGTAATATAATATTCAAAATAGAATAAAATATGATTAATTTCCCGCCCGCAGGGGCGGTTAATACCACCGATGGGCCAACATCTATATCATCACCTTAAAAAATACTGATGGGCCAACTGCT
>Ga0247611_10005184_pt1 | contig 17466 bp, 11 predicted proteins | sample 177DNAGHGhighgp2_FD_192422 | JGI IMG/M metagenome (GOLD analysis project Ga0247611, IMG submission 192422) | Sheep rumen microbial communities from Palmerston North, Manawatu-Wanganui, New Zealand - 1770 DNA GHGhigh gp2 | ecosystem: Host-associated > Mammals > Digestive system > Stomach > Rumen... | reverse complement strand
TTCGCATAATAAACCTCGCCTATTTGCCTATAGAGAAGAGGCCCAAATAACGATTATTATGCTGTACCAAACGGGCTTGCCCGAAAGTTCACTTTTCCTATCGGGGAAGCCTAATTCCCCAAAAATCCATTTTGGGGGGAGCGATGGCAGCAAAACGAGCAAGCTCATGCCATTGAAAAGACACCATATCTGCACGTGTAATGGAAATAATGATAGTTTCTCGACAAAACGTGTTAAGGGTAATATAATAAAAAGAAGCAAGGCAATTGTGCAATAACATCTGTAATATAATAAAAAAATGTAAAAAACTAGTCGAGAAACATTTTTCTCGAAGATTTTTCGTATCTTTGCAAGATAAAGTATGCTATTGAAAGCTATGGCTAAAAAATATACTATCATCGATCTGTTCGCAGGAGCGGGTGGACTGTCTGAAGGATTTGTTCAGGCTGGTTTTATTCCTATTGCTCACGTTGAAATGGATAAAGATGCATGTAATACATTGAGAACTCGATGTTGTTTTCATTATTTGCAGAAAAATAACCAGTTAGAGGTCTATCATAGGTATTTGAAAGGTGAGATTACTCGTGAGGCCCTTTATGCAAGCGTTCCTGCTGAAGTCACGAATGCTGTTATTAATGTCGAGATATCAGACGAGACAATAAATGATACATTTGACAAGATAAAGTTACTTGCCAAAGGACGGAAGATAGACATGATAATCGGCGGCCCTCCTTGTCAAGCATATTCCTTGTTAGGAAGGCATCGAAAGACAATGGAAGATGACCCACGCACCTTATTATATCTTCAATATGGTAAGTTTCTGAAAGAGTTTTCGCCCAAAGGATTCGTCTTTGAGAACGTTCCAGGATTGCTGAGTGCTAAAAAAGGAGAGCATTTCCAGAATTTGCAAACCTATTTCGACGAATTAGGATATAAAGTACATTTTAAGATGCTGAATGCATCTGATTATGGTGTATTGCAGGAGAGACGTCGTATAATAATTGTTGGCTGGCAGAAAAATGAAGACATGGGCTATCCAGAGATAGAGAAGGCTCCTACGAATGCGGTCATTAATGATATATTAGGAGACCTGCCGCGATTGAAAGCAGGTGAAATAGAAAAGGTGTCTTCCTACAAGAAAGCAAACAATTCATATTTGCGTGAAAGTGGAATTCGGGCAGATGGCGAGAAGTTTGTTACACAGAATATTACTCGTCCTGTTAATGCTAATGATGCATCTATATATGCTTATGCCATTAAATTGTGGGATAGTAAGCAAGTGCGTGTCAAATATACAGATCTGCCTATAGAACTTCGTACTCAAAAGAATGAAGACTCGTTTTTGGACAGGTTTAAAGTTGTGAATGGGAAAGGCAAAGCCCATACCGTAGTAGCTCACTTAGCAAAAGATGGACACTATTATATACATCCATCCTTGGATGTTTGTCGTTCTATCTCTGTAAGAGAGGCTGCTCGTATGCAGTCTTTCCCTGATAATTTCTACTTTGAAGGAAGTCGTTCTGCTATGTTTAAACAGATAGGTAATGCAGTACCAGTTTTGATGGCGAAACAGATTGGATTTGAAATATTAAAGATGTTATCATGAAAAATGAAATTCTGAATAATGGAGAGTTCGTTTTTCGACCTCGTGCAAGATTAATCAAAACAATAGGTGAGGAACTTATTAGCAATGACAATGTCGCCATAACAGAGTTGGTAAAAAATAGTTATGACGCAGGATCGCCTATTGTTGATATTACTTTTGTTGGTAATGTTAAGGAAAAGGAGATTACTAAAAGGATCGGTCGCAAAGATATTGTAGAAAAGCAGCAATATATAGAAAAAAAAGATGCAACAATAATTATATATGACCAAGGTATTGGCATGGATTTTAAGACTATCCAACAAGCCTGGATGGAGCCTGCGACAAATTACAAGAAGAAAGAAGAAAACAAGAATAATAAGAGGAAGTTTTCTGGAGAGAAAGGTATTGGTCGCTTTGCTTCAGCAAAGTTATCTTCTAAATTGGAATTGATAACAAAACAGGAAGATGACAATGAGATTGTTGTATGGTTTGATTGGAATGATTTTTCCAATGAAGAGACCTATTTGGATAATGTTAAGGTTCGTTGGATAATTAGACCTGCAATAGAAATAAAAAAACACGGAACCATATTAAAACTCATAAATCTAAATGACGATTGGGATGAAGTTAAGATTGGAGAATTGCGAGTTGCACTATCAAGGCTGTTAAATCCAATCGTTCCTAACGAGGATTTTCTTATTAGTGTTAATTTACCTAATCTAATGAGGTCTTCGTTGTCTGGTATCATTGAGCGACCAGAAACTTTGAATAGACCCAATTATTACATAAAAGGTTCTGTTTCTGACGAAGGCGTCCCTCATGCTGTTACTTTTTATAGTAAAAAAGTTGGGCGAGAAGAAACCCTTAATTTGCCTAATAATCTTTTTTCCTCTATTAGGCACTATTCTGCCGGCCCCTTTTCTTTTGAATTTAAAGTTTGGGATCGAGATAGTGAAAATCTAAGCTCTATTGCAACAGAGACAAACTCTATTATTAAGAATGTAAAGAGAGACTTGGATGATTTATGCGGTATAAGCATATATAGGGATGACATTCGAGTCTTGCCGTACGGCAATCAAAATAATGACTGGGTTAGATTAGATTTACGTCGTGTAAATAATCCCACTTTAAGATTGAGTAATAACCAAATTGTTGGATATATTTCTATCGGGTTAGATACAAATCCTTTATTGAAAGATCAAAGCAATCGTGAAGGAATAGTTGAAGGACAAGCTTTTGAAGACATAAAAGACTATGTTAAGCTACTGTTGAACGAGGTTGAGCAACGCAGGTATGCGGAAAGACCTCGTGAAAACCAATCAGCATCAAATAGTCCTAGTAGCATATTTGAGAATTTATCATTAGATTCTCTATCTGCAGAGATAAGAGAGAAAAGTCCTAATTCTAAAGATATTATAACTCTCATTGATCAGAAGAATGTTGAGATAAAAGAGACTGTAATAAAAATACAAGAGGTTATCTCACGATACAGGAGATTATCAACTCTGGGGTTGTTAATCGACCCAATTATTCATGATGGCAATAATTATCTTCATAAAATTGACTTAAAATCAACAATTATCCTTAATGAGGTTAACAGATTTGATTGCAATTTATCAAAGATTGCGGAAAAAACAAATGAAATACAGAATGTAAGAAAAGATTTCTCACAACTTTTCAAGCGCATAGAACCATTTGGTGGAAGAAAGCGAGGACGTCCACAAACTATTATTGTCGAAGATGTAATAGAAAGTCAATTCTTGCTGAATAGCGAAGAATTAAGCAAATACAATATCTCACATGAGATATCGAACACTCAACACAAAGTAACAATAGATGAAAGCGAATTGGCTGTAGTTCTTATGAATTTAATCCAGAATTCAATTTATTGGTTATCAACTGTGGATGTTAAACGTGAGATTCTTGTAGAAGTTGAAGAGGAACAAGATGGACTTGCCATCATTATTTCGGATAATGGCCCTGGGGTTAAAATAGGAACTGAAGACAAGATTTTTACTCCATACTATAGCACTAAGCCTGATGGAATTGGATTAGGATTGGCTATAGCGGGTGAAATCATGTCTGAATATGATGGCGAGTTATCTCTTATAAGCAATAGCATTTTAGGTGGCGCTTCATTTAAACTATTATTTAGAAAAAGGATTTAATAATAAGAAATATGAATAAGGAATTAAGATTATTATACATCGAAGACAATGCTGAAGAGAGTGAAGAATTAAGAGAAGTATTGTCAGGACAAAAGGTCAATGAGTACATGATATCCATTGATTGTGAGCCTTCGTTTGACAAGGCAGTGGAGAGAAGTAATAATTATCATATTGTCATATTGGATTTGTATAAGGGAGATGCTACAAATGGTGGCGAAGATTTGGGAAGCAAAATATTTGAAAGAGTTAAAAATTCTTTCTTCGTCCCTGTAATTTTCTATTCAGGAAACATTTCTGGAATAAAAAATCTGAAGTCACAAGTTGTTGGTGTTGCGTCAAAAGGAGATGAGATTGGCGAATTAAAATCAGAAATAGAAAGACTCACAAAACATAATCTCCCATTTTTAAAAGAGAACATACACGAATGTCTTGAGAATGAATTGAAGAAATATTTTTGGGGAGTCATACAAGAACAAAATGACAAATTCACACCTGATGCAGATGATTATTCATTAGGCTATCTATTATTGCGCAATTTTGCGGATTCACTTTCAAGAGATAATATAAAAAGAATCATATCAGATCAGTCCATCAAAGAAGACAAAGTCCATCCAATGGAATTCTATATTTATCCAATAAATGATTCGCGTGAAGTAGAAAACGGTGAGATTTTGAGACGGAAGGATAGTGAAGATATTTTCACTGTCCTTACTCCATCGTGTGATTTTATTGAGAGATTCAAGAAGAATGGTGATTCTGATGGACGGGCTGCAGACAATATACTGCTTGTAAAAGCTATTCCTTTAAAAGAAACAAAGGAATACAAACAATATGAATGTAATAAAAATAAGGAGAATATGGGCCATTTAAAACGGTTGATTAATTCTTCTAAAGGGGATAGATATTTCTTTTTGCCCCAAACTCCTTTTATTAATAATTGTGTTGTTGACTTTCAGTTAAGTGCTACGACTTGTTATGATGAATTGAGAAATCATTTTGTTAGAATTGCAAAATTAGATAATCCATATGCACAATCGATGGTATCTAGTTTTATTCGATATTTTGACAGAATTGGTTACCCTGATATTGATGCAGATTATGTGATTAATCACTTGCAGAATTTATGACAACAATACAAATATAGATATATTGTAATGACACCAAGCAAAGAAAAGATAACTAAGGTCTTGAGTGATGGAAGGGTATTCTATATTCCTTTCTATCAGCGTGCCTACGTTTGGGATGAAAAGATGTGGCGCAGATTCATCAGGGATATGGAATACATATCCCATTCTGATGAAGAGTATTTCTTTGGCTCTATTATCCTTAAGGACAGGGGCCATGAGGGTGAGGAATATGATCGTCAGACCGTTATTGATGGCCAACAACGTCTCACAACCTTCGCTATTTTCATTAAGGTTATGGGGTTGAAGAATGCGACTATCCACCTCTTTGAAAAACGTTTTATGCTTGATGATAATAGCCTCACCATTCGTCATTCACTTGCCGATAAAGAGGCTTTTGAAAAAATTGCATATCAGACTGAGGACAAAGCCATACAAGGCGAAGAAACGAGTAACCTAATAAAGGCCTTTAATTTTTTCCGCGACAATGTAGATACAGCAAAGATTAATGTTAATAATATTATGTCGCGGACAGTATTTATATCCATCAATCTGGACAACAATGAAAATGAACACAAGATTTTCGATACGATTAATTCACTTGGGGTCCGCCTGAATACTGAAGAGTTGCTTAAGAATCACTTATTCAAAGAGAACACTCTTGATAAATATCTTGAGATATGGAAACCGGTGTTTGAAGCAGACTGCCCAACGATAGCCTATTGGAAAAACGACGTTTCTGTAGCCACTACAGGTAAAAAAACAATATCAGACCGATTCTTCCACATTTTACTACAAATTATTATGCATGACCCTCGCAATAACATTAACAGCGAAGAACGAAAGAGCTTTCGCTTGATGAATGAGGAAGGTCAGTTTAACAACTATCAGATGGTAATTGAACGAGGAAATTGGGATAGAATCGAATTTGCAAAAGAGATTACATCCTATGCAAAATTGTTTCGTAAAATCTTTGTAAGAAAAGAGATACAAAAAGATGCCGAATCATTCAAAACGCCCTTGAAGAGAATGCTTTTTGTCGCTTTCACTCTCGATGTGGCCTCGGTGTTGCCTTACATGCTTTATGTCTTAAAGAATTGCCATGACAAACAAGAATGCAACAACATCTTTACATTATTGGAAGCTTACATCGTGCGTCGTTTCATTTGCAACAAGATTTCAAAGAATTACAGCGATCTTTTCACAGAGAACCTTATAGGCAATCAAATACTCACATATGAAAAATTGTGTGAATACCTAAGTGCCAAGAAGCCATACGAATCACTTCACATGCCTTATGATGTGGAGGTTGAAGACGGTTTTTGCGGTAACAACTCACTAAAATCAGAAAAAGCTCGTGGAATTCTCTATTTATTGGAATCGAAATTAAGAACTGACGAACAGACGGTGCTTCGTCCCTTCTGTGATTATACATTAGAACATCTCATGCCACGAAAATGGGAAGACAACTGGCCAATACCAGAGACCTTATCAGAAATCGAGCAATTAAAATTCAAGGAGAATCGAAATGTTGCCATTTGTACATTGGGTAATATGGCAATAATTACACAGGGGCTTAACTCTTCTGTGAGTAACAGCAGTTGGAGAAAGAAACTAAATCAAGGTTTAAAAGAAAAAGGTGAAGGTATTGTTACTTTGAAAACGGCAGTAAGCCTGTCTAAGTGGGATGAAAATGCTATTGCCAAGAGGGCTGAATGGTTAGCTGACAAAGCTAATAAAGTATGGGACAACATAATCTCTGCTGACGAAGAAGAGGAAGTTGATATTATTAAGCGCCGCCAATTGGATTCTACTCGTTATTCTATTGATGGTGGTGTTACATACGAAGCTAAAAATGTATTTGTTCCTCATTTTGTCAAAATTTACATGCAGAAGCATCCAGAAACCACTATCACAACTCTAAAAAACATATTCAAGGACGAATACCTTAAAGGGTTCAAAAGGATAGGCTTTATTTGTACTGAGGAAGAAATCAACAACAAAACAATGAAAAAGGGACGAAAGCCAAATGAAGAAGAGCTGAAACGGTGGTATAAAACAGATCACGATGAAGCATGGCTTACCTCTGGAGACAATATTCGTTTCATTGTTAGTACAGAGATAACTAAATACTCAGCAGACACAGTAAAAAAGATAGCAGAAAACGATGGTTGGGACATTAAAGTAAAAGAATAAAAATATGGAAAATCAAAGATATAAAGTTTTGGATTTGTTCTGCGGATGTGGAGGTTTATCGAAAGGTTTCGAAATGGCAGGCTATGATATTCTGTTGGGAGTTGATTTTAACGAATCTGCTCTAAAGACATATGCATACAATCATCACGGAAGCAAAACATTATGTGGCGATTTATCTGCTCCAGAAACCTTTGATAAGATAGATGGTCTTCTTGATGGGAAGAAAATAGATGTAATCATTGGTGGACCTCCTTGTCAAGGTTTCAGTCTTACTGGGCCAAGACAGTTTGATGATGAACGAAACAAACTATATTTGGCAATGATTGAGACAGTGAGGAGATATAAACCAAAGGCATTCCTTATAGAAAACGTACCAGGTATGGCTACCCTATATAAAGGTGAAGTTCGTGACGAAATTGTTAAACGTTTCACCAAGATGGGTTATAATGTCAATAATAAAATTCTTTGTTCTGCAGATTATGGTGTTCCACAAATACGGAAACGACTTGTTTTCGTAGGAATATTAAACACTGATAATAAGTTTGCATTTCCAGACCCATATTTGAGGCCAGAAGAATATATTACCTGTGAACAGGCCATTGGTGATTTGCCAAGTCTAGAGCATTCTTTGGGCGCAGATGTATCAGAATATGAAAGAGAGCCTATGACTGACTATCAGAAACAAATGAGAGGTTCTTGTAATGTCTTATATAATCACAAATCAATAGATCACAAGCAGTTTGTAAAAGATACTATAGCCTTAGTGCCTGATGGAGGAAACTACAAAGATTTGCCTCCTGGTGTTGGTGAAAGTAGAATCTTTCACATGGCTTGGACTCGATATTGTAGCTATAAACCATCAAGGACTATAGATACAGGTCATAGAAATAATTTCCATTATAAATGGAATAGATGTCCTACTGTTCGTGAAAGTGCCAGATTACAATCTTTCCCAGATGATTTTGTATTTCTAGGGAATAAAGGTCAGCAAGACAAACAAGTTGGAAATGCTGTTCCATGTTTAATGGCAAAGGCAATTGGTATTCAACTTCTTAAGTATTTGAAATAATGACGTCAAAGAAATATAACACAATTGATTTGTTTGCCGGATGTGGTGGTTTAATGGATGGCTTCATGCAAGAAGGGAGCTACGAAACTTTAGCTTGTGTTGAATGGGAGAAATATCCATGTGAAACATTGGCTTACCGTCTAAGAAATAAATGGCATCATGAGAATGCTAATGAAGAAGTCGTTAGATTTGACATTCAACGCACAGAAGAGTTAATAAGCGGATATGATGACGAAGAATATGGAAAGCATATAGGGTTAGATAAACTTATAGAAAAACGTAAAATAGATATTATAATAGGTGGTCCCCCATGTCAGGCATATTCACTTGCAGGAAGAATAAGAGACCCTCATGGTATGAGGGATGACTATAGGAATTATCTATTTGAAAGTTATATTCGCATTCTTGAACATTTTAAGCCATCATTCTTTGTATTCGAGAATGTTATGGGTATGTTAAGTGCTGCTCCTGATGGCACACCAATCGTCAATAAGATTAAAGATGCCTTTGACAATGCAGGGTATTCCGTAATTGACAATTTTAAGAATGCAGTTTTTGAGGTTGCAGACTTTGGCGTTCCCCAACATAGAAAGCGTGTAATTATATTAGGAGTGAATAAGGTAAATTTTCAAAATCCTTCAATCTGTCATAAAATAATTGATGAATTCTATAATGTAATTATGCCCCATATGAGGGAGAAATCAAAACAAAGGACTGTCAGAGATGCTATAGGTGATTTACCATCTTTTATGCCAAGTAAAGATGTCGTGCATAAAGACGGAAACAAATATTCACATATACCAATTGATGGCTGTGGAGTTCCCAATCATATACCGAGATTCCATAATGAACGAGACCAAAAGATATTTAAAATGCTCGCTGAAGACATTGAAAAAGGGGAAAATAAATATGTTTCTACTGAAGCCCTAAAGGCGCTATATACAAAAATGACAGGAAAGAAAAGTAATATACACAAATATTATGTTTTACGTTGGGATGAGCCCAGCAACACTATACCGGCCCATTTGTATAAAGATGGAATGAGGCATATTCATCCTGACTCTAAACAAGCAAGGTCTATCACCGTTAGAGAGGCTGCCAGATTACAAACATTTGCTGATGATTTTGTATTTTTAGGTCCTTCTATGGCTCAATATAAAATGATAGGAAATGCAGTACCTTCTGATTTTGCGAAGGTAATAGCAAAAGCGATACATGAATTGTTGAAAAAATATTATTGACATTATGCTATATTACACTGATTTAGAAGATAAAGTTTTAGAAACCCCATCTTCAGAGGTTGACAATTATATTGTGCTTTCTGGTTATATTGGTGTTGAACCAATAAAAAAATTAGCAGATTTGCCATCTAATGTTCATGCAACAGTAATATATGGAATGTATGGCAGTGATAATATCTCTGCCCCGTTACATAAGGCATTGACAGAACTGCAAAATAGTATGCCAAATGTTGATATTTTATATTCGACCATACCTGTTCATTCTAAGGTTTATTTTTGGAGAGAAGGAGAAACTATAGCCAAAGCCTTAATAGGTTCGGCAAATTTTTCTGTTAGTGGTTTAAGGAACGATTATAAAGAGGTTCTTACGGATATGAGTGAAGGCTCCTTTCCTGATTTCCAAACCTATTATGAATATGTGAAAGAGAGATGCGTATTATGTACGGATGCAAATATTAAATCAAGAAAAGTTTCTAAGTTCCCTCGAACATCAGTACAGCTTCAACCACTATTTGCACATGGTATTTGTAGAGTCTCTTTTCTTGACAAGCAAGGTCTTGTTCCTCAAAAATCAGGCTTAAATTGGGGCTGTAGTGGTGGGCATGTATCTCAAGGAGATGCTTATATTCGAATAACTATGGACTATATCCGGATGTTTCCCAAGATGTTCCCACCCAAAAAGTATATAGATGGGATCCAAAATGAGAATTCAACAGGACGAAAAAATAGAGAAAACGATGAGGTCGAACTAATTTGGGATGATGGAACTGTTATGGTGGGCTTACTGGAAGGTCAGGTATATAACAAATTTGATGGTATGATTTATCCCAAACAATTAAGTACAAGTCCACAAAAATCTATTCTTGGAATTTATCTGCGAAACCGATTAGGTGTAGATTTGAATCATGTTATTACAAAATCAGACTTGAGGAAGTATGGTCGTACTCATATAGATATAAGTCTGATCAGCGAAGGTATATATTATATGGATTTTTCTGTTAATAAATAAAACTGGTTGTTATGGCACTATTTGATGAAGCATCCCCTATTTGTAGAGGTAAAAATCTTTCATGGGAAACGGTATTGTTGTTTTTTAATAACATGCCAAGAGAAGCAATGCCCAAAGCAAAGTTTAATTCGTATGTTGAAGCAAGAATTAATGCATGGACGCAAACTCACAGCCAAATAGCAAGACAACTTGCTTTTTATTATGAAGAAAATGGTATGTGTTATCCTCGTTTTACAGAGAAAACGTCTTTGCAAGATTTATTCGCATATATGCAAAATTGGGCTGTAAAATATTTCATTCCGAACCCTTATGCTCCGAGCTTAAAGGGCAAAGTGCCAACTTGTATTTATTCGTTCATTGTTAATTCAATTAAGAATGGGCAAAAGGATTTTGATGAGATACTTGATTCTATATTCCAAGTAAAACTAAGTAGCCATGATAAAGTCAATGTTTATATATCATATTTCACAAACTTGCTTATAGACAATAACCATCAAGTGTCTATCAATGAAAAATTAGGTTTTGTAGACTCTGAATTATATCCTGCAGAAGAATATGCTACAGATGCTAAAAAGTATTATGATTACTTTACTCTTCCATCGAATGAGATTTTTAACAGTAATCGGAAAATCGCCATTAATAAGTCACTTCAGCAAATATACTATGGTGCGCCTGGTACAGGAAAGTCGCATGAGATTAAAAAATTGACTAAGGGAAAGGAAGTGATTCGTACGACATTCCATCCAGACAGCGATTACTCTACGTTTGTGGGAGCATATAAACCTACGACAAAAAGGGTTCCTATCTATTCCACTTATGGAGAAAAAGCAGTGGAGGTGAAGGATGCAGATGGGAACCCTATGACGGAAGACCGTATTGTGTATGAATTTGTCGAGCAGGCTTTCCTGCAGGCATATATCAAGGCTTGGAAACAATTTGCTAAGGCTGATGTGGGCAAGGCTGCGGAAGAAGTGTACCTGATTATCGAGGAAATCAATCGTGGAAATTGCGCCCAGATATTTGGCGACTTATTCCAGTTACTTGATCGTGGGGAAGATGGTTTTTCTGAATATCCTATTGTGGCTGATAAGGATTTGCAGAAACAATTGGCAAAGGCATTTGCCGATATGCCATTTTTGAATGCACCTTCTGTCTGTGGCATGAGTGCAGAAGAGGTTGCTGTAAAAATCAGAAAAGGTGAAATATTGCTTTTGCCTAATAATCTTTATATATGGGCAACAATGAACACTAGCGATCAAAGCCTGTTCCCAATAGATTCTGCCTTTAAGCGTCGCTGGGATTGGCAGTATATGCCTATTGCCAACGGCAACAAGGACTGGCGCATTTCTGCCAATGGTAATGAGTATGACTGGTGGGAGTTCTTGGAGAAGATAAATGCGCTGATAGGCGAGAAGACCAGTTCAGAAGACAAGAAGTTGGGCTATTATTTCTGTAAGCCCAAAGACGGTCTGATTGATGCCAAGATGTTTGTAGGTAAGGTCATCTTCTATCTGTGGAACGATGTGTTTAAGGATTACGAATTTGAAGGTGATGCGTTTAATGATGTTGAAGGCAAGTTGACCTTTGATAAGTTCTATAAAACCGTTGATGGGACAACTTCTGTCGTAGCGGAGAAGGTGATGCTATTCCTTAAGAACTTGGAGGTAGTTCCTGTTGTCGAAAACGAAGATGAAGATATTGAAAATGTGGATGATCCTGATTCTGCAGAAGGGAAAGATTATACCCGATATACAATAAATGGAGAAGGTAATTATCCCAAACGACAACTGTCAACACAAGCGGTTCGTAAATACATTGAACTACATCCAGAGTTAACCCCAGAACAAGTAGTTGCTGATTGGATGTCATTAGGTAGTATTGTATCTCATTTTGTTGAAACGAAAGAACAGTTTGATGCAAGAACTGATAACAGTAAACGATCCCATGAAGTGCCATGTGGTGACACTAAAATATATGTTGCATGGAATGGTTGGGGAATAGGAAGTAAAATGCAAACACTTATTACTGCTGTCAATAGTAAAGATTGGGGTATTACACTCGCTATTAAGGAATAGAATTTGTGTGGAAGTTTCAATATATAAGAAAAACCTGTTAGTTCGTTAAGAAACTATTCAAAAAGAAGCATGCGGATACTGATAGAAGAATATCAATACACATACGAGGATGTGAGACAGATGGCTCCAAGCCTTGATATCCAACACGATGCGGAAGGCAAAGTGAGTCTAAGCCGTGTGGGGTATTTCTTCTGCCCAGAGGTGGATGATTGCGTGTTTGTTCTTCCAAAGGTGTTGCTTGAAGGGGAGTTCGGTCAGGAATTGGTGTTTGGACATATTCCTCCTCGTGATTTGATTGTTCCTGACAAGTGCGAGGAGTTGACGACAACAGAACGTGAGTTTATCTACAATCTTTCTGTGTGGATATACAGGGCTATCTGTGTGTTTAAGGAACATGAGTATGATCGTTTCGGTGGAAAGAAGAAGATGCCATCGATCGTGCTTTATAAGCAAATGCCAGTAGCCGGACATTCGAGAAGAAGAAAAGCAAACACGTTTTTGGATATCCTGTTGGCACTCCAACAATGGAACAGGGATAATCAGCAGTTCGTAATGTTTATCGTCAAGAACCTGCATGCAGGTTATAACAAGATTAATTGGACGAGAACAATCTCCCATTCGCAGGCCATCATACAGAATGAACATTCTTCGCAGTCGGTTGTTTATTTGAATCCTGTCAATAGAAAGTGTAAGATAAATTTTGATGAAGAGTTGCTGGTAATCTATTACAGCATTCTCTATTACATCAATGATACTTATGGACTGCCCGTTATTATGAACGTGAACTTTCCCCTGATAAAAGGGGAAAAGTTTAAGACTTATTTGAAAGGCTTTGGAGTCAGGCGGCTCCGGCAGATTAAATATAAGTATTTCTCGGATAAGGCACTGGAACTATGGAATCTGTGCTTTGATTTCTTTGACCGTCCCTCTCATGTAACGATGAATGTTGACAGGAGGGAGTATTTGATGGTTAAGAGTTTCCACGTTGTCTTTGAGGCTATCATTGACGAACTGATTGCTGGCGATCAGAAGTTGCCCAAAGAATTGATTGATCAGGAAGATGGTAAGGTGGTTGACCACATGTACCAATATCGTGAATTGGTGAATGATGAAAGTGACGAGGAGATATATTATATAGGTGACTCGAAATACTACAAGCGTGGTCGTAATCTTTCAAAAGAGTCTATATATAAGCAATTTACATACGCAAGGAATGTGGTTCAATGGAACATAGATTTGTTCAATGATGGTAACGAGATAGGTCAAAGAGGCCATATCAAACTACGTGATGAAGTGACTGAGGGATATAACGTGATTCCTAATTTTTTCATCTCAGCACAGCAGAATGAACTGGAGAAGAAGGACGACATTCACTTGACAACAGATAAGACTCCTTATCATTTGAGCCGACAGTTTGAAAACAGGTTGTTTGACAGAGATACATTCTTATTAGCTCATTATGATGTTAATTTCCTGTTCGTGTTGGCCTTATATGGGCGAAACAAGGAATCAGCAAAAGTGGCGTGGCGAAACAAGGCAAGACTGTTGTTCCGCAGTCAGATACAGGAGATGCTTAAAGAACACTTTACTTTCTATGCCATGACTGCGCACGAAGATGTAGATGCAGAGTTATATGTCAAAGAGCATTTCCAGTCTGTATTAGGTAAGGTGTTCCGTCCTTTTGACGACAAGGATAATCAGCAGTATTTCTCTTTGGCATTAAGAAAGCCTGAGAGGATAGAGTTAACTGATAAAATTAAAGAAGCAGAACTGAGGGCCGAAGTACGTGAAGAGAATGAGGCTCTGCTTTTCCAACTAAGGCAAAACTTCTATGTAGAACTCTGTCCCTTAGGAGAATTGCCTTATGACAAGTTGTCTGTGGTTGTACCTCATGTCAGAATGGAGATTCCGAAGAAGTTTATGACAATGCATTATTTGGAGAATTATCCAAATACATCATTCTTGATCGGCGCAGTCAATGGCAAAGATCACATCAGATGGATTCTTGGTAGAGAGGGCGGAAAACGAGACGATGCCTATAATGTTCGAATAGGTAAAGATGTGCATGGGGGTGTGGTTAAGAGTCGTGATGAGATTAAACATGCTAAGTTTGTCATATTATATTTAATGGGTGAAGGGCATAAAGAAATCTATAAGGTGTTTCGGGTCAAGAATATTGGTGAGATGTCAAAAGCTCAGATGATAAAAACGGGTTATCATGAACCGCATCATGACAGATACCTATGCTATTTCTTTGACGAGGAAGTCACACTTGGTAATATCAATATAGATAAGATTATTGAGGATGACAGGAAGAGGTTTATGGAAGATACAAGATATAATCATGTGTTGGAAGAATACCCTCAAGGACGTCCAGTATATTTAGAAGGTAATCAATTAATCGCTTATAGGTATTGATGGATAAACTCTCGGCAGAACAACGGCACAAGAATATGGCAGCGATCCATTCGAAGGACACGAAGCCGGAGATGATTGTGCGACGTGGGTTGTGGAAGAGAGGATTCCGTTATAGACTGAACCACAAGCGGTTGCCCGGTCATCCGGACTTGGTGCTGAGGAAGTACAGGACGTGTATCTTTGTGAATGGATGCTTTTGGCATGGCCATTTAGTGGATCTGAAAGTATTTGAAAACTCAGGGTGTTGTAAGATTCCCAAGACAAACAGAGATTTTTGGGTAGCAAAGATTCGTCGAAACAAGGAGCGCGACCGCGAAGAGCAGCGAACACTGGCCAGCATGGGATGGCATTGCATCACAATTTGGGAGTGCGAGTTGAAGCCGTCGAAGCGTGAGGTGACGTTGGACTCCATCGCATTTACTTTGAACCATATTTGGCTACAAGATCATGGGGCAAAAACGACTCCTTATCCGCAATTGGAAGAAGAGAATATGCAGATGCCTATAGCGGCAGAGAGTGAGGTGTGACGAACCGAGGCAACTGGAACAAAGTCGACAGTTTTAAAGTGACACAAGTATATTGACACATTAAGAACAGAGAGCAAGAATATTCTGGAAATGGCAAAGAAGAAAGTAGAAGATGATGTATAAAGCAATAGGTTCAAATGGATAGGCCAAGAGCATTAACAGATAGCGAGATAAAAATTTTGGTATATGATACAGTCAACAACTAAAGGAGTCTTACATTTTGAAGATTTAGAACCAATGATGTTTGAGAGAATGTATCTTAACATTCTTGATACGGATGGTATATACGAAGACATAAGGTCTTATGGTATAAAGGGGGCGGACGAGGGTGTTGACATACTTTGCTCTGAAAAAGGTGGAAGACATAGGCATTACATACAATGTAAACGATATGGATGTTTAACGAAACCAGAGCTCCTAAAGATAGTTGATAGAATCATTAGTGGCAATAATAATTATCAAGGTCAAATTATTAAGGTTGTAACATCTTGTGATGTTACTAAAGAATCCTACGAAGCTTTTGAGAAATACGCTATAGACAAAGGATTCGATAAAGCATTTATTGTTGGTAGAACTTTGCTTGATAGTCAATTGCATCTTGAAAAATACAGATTGGTAAAGGAGCGTTTTTTCGGCAGTGAGATTAGCAAAGAAGAACAAGCGAGAAAAAAATTAAAAGATTCAAAAATAGGGAAGAGTTTAATAGAAAAGAAGCTCCTGTTACCTATAACAGATAACAGTCGAGACGCTCTCATGGATAGAATCAATAATCCTTCAAGTAAATTCAAGGATACAGAAGTCATACTTCGCTCGATATATGATGATGTTTACCCCGATGCTAACGCTGATGGAGAGCCAAGCTCGTGGTTCAAGTCATACCTACATGACACTTATAATGATGGTATTCAAATACATCTTTGTTATTGGACATATGAAAAGATTGTTATTAATCCCATTGGTGAATGGATATTGAAATCTGAATTTGACAGAAGTCATTATGATGGTGAAACTTTACAGCTTGACGTAAACATAATAGGAAGAATTCCATACTATAATGTAGTTGAAATAAATGAAGATGGGGACGATTATTTTGGTTGTCCTCACATTTATTGTATCTTTCAAGGGGATATGGGGCCTTTCACAGAAATATGTTATGAGTACCATGATTATGAAACAGGGAAAAGAATCCTTTTTGAAAAAGGACAGAGAGCTTTGATTTCGGAATATGATTTTAAAGAATTGAGTAAACAACTTCGTAAGTCACAAACAAGTGACACAGTGATAGTACATTGACACTTTAGATTCCGTATATAGGAAGCAATTGGAATATAAATCTTAGTCCCTATACTATATTTCTCTGAATCTCTGCTGTAGTTCTTTTATGCGATCTATCAGCATGTCGTAGGGTAGTGAGTCACCATATATGAAGTTCTGTTGCATACTGGTATAGTCACGTCGCAGACTATCTTCAACCTCTGATGGTGGAACAAATGAAATCGTTGAGGGTTGATGACTTTCATAATCAAGTCCACTCCAAGCAGTAAATTTACTGCGATGCTCCACGATGTCATTATAGAGTTGGCTATCGTTCATTGCCTCTTTTGCAAACGGCTTATCCATCATCTTCTCAATATCATAAAGATGCCTGGTCAGACGTTCTAAGTGCGTGCAACCATTGGGGCGATTGAACTCCTCGTGCAAAAGAAACACCTTTTCTAAGAAGGTTCTGCCAGGCAATACTGTTGGAACAAGGAATGGGGCTTCTGCGAAAGACTCGTCTGCATATTCCTCTGCAATCATTGAACGCATGGGAATCTCCTTAAATGGCTCTCGCATGGAACGACAACTTATCTCCAACTTCACCCGTTTATTGATATATGGATTGATGGAGGGAAGCACAGATTTGTATTCTATAAAGAGTTCCACTGGGTCTTTATCTGACTCCTTGACAGGCGGGACTACAACATTGATTTGGTCTGCCAGCCCTAATTCACCAAGTTGATTTGCGAGAGTTGGAGCAAGTGTTTCCTCGATATACTTCTTCGAGGTCTTGC
>Ga0247611_10005183_pt1 | contig 17468 bp, 15 predicted proteins | sample 177DNAGHGhighgp2_FD_192422 | JGI IMG/M metagenome (GOLD analysis project Ga0247611, IMG submission 192422) | Sheep rumen microbial communities from Palmerston North, Manawatu-Wanganui, New Zealand - 1770 DNA GHGhigh gp2 | ecosystem: Host-associated > Mammals > Digestive system > Stomach > Rumen... | reverse complement strand
CTTTAGGAGTATCTTCTTTTATCTCTAATGTCGCAAACTCATGACTAACATTAAGAGTTTCTTCTGGTTTCTTTTGGTTAGACGCAGAATAACTAATTAATGATATTAATATTATAATGATTGATACAAATAAAATAAGAATGCATATTGGGAAAATCTTAGTTATTATAATCTTCTTTTTCATATTAGTTTTGAGAATCATCTAGTTTTAAAATTGGAGAATATAAGTCAACACGTCTATCTCTAAATACTCCCCATGAATAACGTTTTTTAGCAATTTCATCAAGATCAAATTCATGAGTGATGAATCCTTCAGTAGTTCTATCCATTTCTTCAACCTTATTACCTGATTCATCTGCAATAAATGAAGAGCCAAAGAATGTCATTGATGAATCATCTTCACATTCAGTACCAATTCTATTTGATGCAATTACAGGCATAATGTTAGCAGCAGCATGACCACACATAGTGTTTTGCCAATGATCTTTACTATCCTTTGGCAATACAGGCTCTGTACCAATTGCAGTTGGGAAGAATAATAATTCAGCACCCTTTAAAGCCATGATACGAGCAGTCTCTGGGAACCATTGATCCCAACAAATACCTGCGCCAATATTACCAAAACGAGTCTTAAAAACTTTAAATCCAGTATCACCAGGTGTAAAATAGAACTTTTCTTCGTAACATTCTCCTGTAGGAATATGACTCTTTCTGTAAAGACCTAAAATTTTGCCATCCGCATCAATCATCGCAAGTGAGTTAAAATAATTGTTACCACTTCTTTCAAAGAAAGAAAGAGGTAAAACTACATTAAATTTTTTAGCAATTTCACTAAAATGAGCTAAATACTTATTTCCTTTATATTCAGTAGCTAAATTAAAATAATCATATTTTTCCTTTTGGCAAAAATATGGAGTTTCAAATAATTCTTGTAATAAGACAATATTAGCACCAGCTTTAGCACAGTCTTCAATCATCTTATCAGCTTTTTTAATATTATTTTCAATGTCCCAAGTAATTTTCATTTGGGTAGCAGCAACTATAACCTTCATCTTACATATCTCCTTGTGGTATTTGCATTGTAATGCAGTGGATATTTCCACCTGCAACTAAAATATCTCTAGATTCAATTTGATAAATCTTTTTACTTCCTTTATAGAAATCATTTAATGTATCATAAGCTAATTTATCTTCTTTTACATTAAACTTAGGTAAAATAATAAAATCATGACCCATATAGAAATTGACATATGAACCAGCAAGTCTATCACCTTTAAGTCTTGGTTTTGCGTCCTTATCAGGTACAATTTCTTTGGCTTCTTTTTCAGTTAAACTCAAATATGGATTTGGTGTATATAACAAAACCACTTTTAAAGGTTTTCCATCAACAGTAGTTTCACGCTCTAAAATTTCTTTAGCTTTCATACTCCACTCATATTGTAAATCATTTTTATCACTAGTAATTGCTAATGCAACCGTAGTTTCGTCAAGGAAACACGCCACATTATCAACATGTTCGTTAGTTTCATCATTGACAATACCATGAGGTAACCAAATTACTTTTTGTTGATTTAGCATCTTCTTTAAATGTTCTTCAATTTCATCTTTAGTTAAATTAATATTTCTACCTTTACTTAATAAACATGCTTCAGTAGTTAATAATAAACCTTTACCATTAGTATGAATCGAACCACCTTCAAGAATAAAATTGTGGTCTATATAAGATTCAACACCAAAATATTTACTTAATTGTTCACCTAAACTAGCATCATTATTCCATGGACTATATAGGCCATCAACTAATCCGCCCCAAGCATTGAACCCAAAATCAACGGCTCTTAATTTATTGTCTTTTTTAACAAAAATTAAAGTATTATCTCTTGCCCAAGAATCATCATATTCTACATCTATAATTTTTACATTTGGAATATTAAACATAGATGTATCATATTTAACTTTCTTTGATTTACCAAGATAAACAGTTTCATGTTTAGATATCGCTTTAACAATTTCTAAAAATTCCAGAACCGCAACTTTACCGCCATCTTCCCAAGTATCTTCTCTATATGGCAATAAAATAATAGTACCTTGATGCTTTTCTCCTTCAAAAGGAAAACTATAATTATCTAATTGTGGATTATTCATATCTATCATCCTCATAAGTTCCTCTATTTACTAAATATTGATCATAATCAACAGTTGAAACAGTTCCATCATCATAATCCATAAGGACAGTAGCACCTGTTTCTTTGTAATGATTAATTCTTTGAATAATTGCTTCATTAAATACTTCCCCAGGAATAATCAAAGGAATACCAGGTGGATATGCCATGATTGATTCTTTTGAAATAAGCCCAATTGCGTCTTCAAGCTTCACTTTCTTTTGAGGAGCTTGGTAAGCAACTCTTGGTCTCATGCTAGTCTCTGGAAATGAAATATTATAGTGATATTTTGGATAATTACGTTTTGAAATATAATAAAGTCTTGAAATTCCTTTAAGTCCTCTAATTAACATATCAGAATCACGCTTAGTAGAGCCAATTCCAAATATTGCAAGAACTACATATTGTTCAGCTAATTCCATTTGAACATTATATTTATCCTTAAGTATTCTATAAACATCAAATCCGTTTACTGATACACTTTCAAGTTCAATAACAACTTTGGTTAAATCATAACCATATGCATGATTTTCTTTAAAATATTCTTCTCCCCTGGCTTTAAATCCAGGAATCTTATTAATTTCATTTCTAGTATATTCTGCTAATTCAATAATTTCTTCTTGCTTACGTTCTCCATCTACTGCCATATATTTACGAGCCGCATCTAAAGATGCTAACAATAGCGTAGAAGGACTAGTGGTGTTAATAACCATAAGTGATTTAAACACATCATAATGACTAACTCTATTTCCTTTTCTTAAAAGAACACTTGATTGAGTTAGAGATCCACTTGTTTTATGGAATGAAGCTGCAGATAAATCGCAGCCAGCATCCATCGCTGAAATAGGTAATTCTTTTGAGAACGCAAAATGTGAGCCATGTGCTTCATCAGCCAAAACTATCATATTATGCTCATGAGCAAATTTAGTAAGCTCTACTAAATCTAGAGTAGCACCAAAATAAGTAGGGTTAATTACAAATATCGCTTTGGCATCAGGATTTTCAAGAATAGCTTTTTTATAGTTTTCAAGTGTTGGTTGATTGGCAATTTCTAAATTATTATCAAATTCAGGCATAACAAACACAGGAATTGCTCCTGAAATTATAAGCGCATTAATAGCTGATTTATGACAATTTCTTGGGATAATTATTTTTTCATGTGCTTTAACTGAGGCCATAATCATCGCAAGAATACCACTTGATGTACCATTAATTAAGAAAAATGCTTCATCAGCGTGATAACAATCTGCCATCAAATTCTCAGCTTCTAGTAATACTCCAGAAGGATGATTAAGATTATCAAGACCTCTTGGCGCATTTACATCAACTGTATAAGTCATTTGACCTACATAATCTTTAAAATCATTATCGGCATGTCCCATATGATGTGCAGGGACATCAAATGTGGCATTATTCTCTTCAACATACTTTTTTAAGGCATCTAGAAAAGGAGTTTTATTTTGATCCATCTCTTCTTGCCCTCCTTATAAATCTAAAATCGATATTATTATAAAGAAAAAAGACTGAAAATAAAATAATTTTTTAACAAATTTTTAAATTAATTTTTTCAGTCTCTTTTGATTCAGTTTTTAATCATTAGCAGCAACTTTTTGGTTAACTTGATTTTCACAAACTTTATTTAAAACAAGTGGCTTTTGGTAAACTCTTTCGTAGCATTCTTTCCAAGCACGAGCATTTTCTTCTCTCAAATACTCTTCGTTTTCTTTAGTTGTTAAACCTTCTTTTGGATATATTGGTTTTAAAATGTTTACTGTCATATCGAACATGTCAATACCATTGCTATCTTTCTTACCATTCTTTTTGAATGTGATAAAGTTAGGAATAATAGGAACATTATTCTTAGCCGCAAAATGGAAAGCACCAGGCATAAGTGGTCTTGGTTTTTCATAGCACCACCACTCAGCACGTTCAGGATAGAATAAGACATAGTTTTTCTTTTGTAAAAGTGTATTAACAGTCTTTACAAAATTAACCATACCTTTTCTGTCATCACTCATAGGCATCATACGGCTTGAACGCATAATATCTCCAAGCAAGCCTTTGTAATTGTTGAATGATGCTGCAGTAATATATAGCTTATGTCCTTTTAAAGCTCTTCTATTTAATGAACAATCTAGCTTGTTTATATGGTTGCTAGTTACAACGGCACTTTTAATACCTTTTAAGTTTTCACGACCAACAACACTAAATCCCATTCTCTTTAATTCTCTAGGTTCCATTGTACGAACAATGAAATTATAAATCATAAAATATTTAAGTCTAGTTTTTAGTGGTTGATGTAAATAATCATAATCAGGGTCAACAGGATAACAATAATCATAACTAACAGGGTCTACATGTTCATTGTATCTACCTTGCTTATCTAATTCTTTAATTTTTTCTAAAACATCAGGACGAGTTGTGATTAAGCTGTCTAATGAGTTTTTTAAATTATCAAACATAGTTACATCCTTTCTTATTTGGTAATTTGATTATATTCCTCAAAAATATCATCAAAAGCGTGAATGTGTAAAACTTTATGAACTCTTTCAAATTCCCATTGCTTAATATTTACAACATAGAATGGACGCCATAAAATAGTTTTACAGAAGTGTCTAATAACACAGTTCTTTTTAAAACCATGTTGCATATTATATTTGGTAGGTAAGAATTTCTTTTTTAATGCAAACTTATTTAAAACAGTTTGGTCAGGGAAACTATATTTCTTAACTTTTAAAGCGTTCAAGCACTTTTCAAACAGTTTTGTTTCTCTGATACGTTTTAAATTAAGTAATAATACACCAGCATTAATATATCTAGGATTAATGAATACTCTACCTAAATAGTCTCTTACTCCTGCGTATTCATAATCACCCATGTCTATATTAAATAATTCCTCTAATGAGTTATAAATCATAACATCAGTATCAATATATAATATTTTATCTAAATTAATATATTGATCAGCTAATAAACGAAGCATTGTATATGGTGTATAGCTAGATAAGTTATTCTGACTACCTTTTAAAGCGTTTAAATACGCTTCTCTGCAGTTGTATACAATAACCTTTGATTCAGGATTAGCTTCTTTTAAAATTTCTTCAAGTTTAATTCTATGCTCTTCAGTTAAACAAATATAGTTTTTGTTTAACTCTTCATAATTCATAGTTAAAATATGAAATGTTACAGCTTCTTTATTATATTTTCTATAAGATAAAGCTGCTAATAAAATTCCTTTATAGACTGCGTCGTTGCAGCAAAACATAATATTATACATCTTGCTTCTCCTTTTTTTCATAATGGTATTTATATTCGATATTATTATTCTTACTTCTTAATACCATTTGGTTATAAACTCTATCTCTAAGTTCTTTTTCAGCTTCTTTTCCACTTAATTCCTTATTAGGATAAAATGGACCATCTACATAAGTAACCATCTTTGGTTTCTTAAAGAACTTTCTCTTTTGATATGTGTTTGTAAATGAGAATGCTGGCACATCAAATTTAATCGCATATTTAAAACTAGTAGATTTAAAATTTCTAATATGAGTATAATATGGCCAAATATGTGCTTCAGGATAAATAACAATTGGATGATGGTGATCTAATAAATGTTTTAAACCTTGTTCAAAAGGACGTAATCCTTTTAAAGTCGTAGGTGTTGGATATCCACCAAGCATCATAATCATATTTTTTGTACCTTTTGCAGCAATATTTGCAGGGTTAACAATAAAATATGGTTTTTTAGGAAATATGAATGTTGGAGGTAATAATCCATCACCAGCAATATTTGTATGATTTCCGTATATAATGTATTGTCCTTTAAAGCCTCTTAGTTTTTTCTTACCATATACACGTTGATGAAACACAAAGTGTTTTGAAAAAAAAGCTACAGGTGTGATTAAAATTCTATGCCAAATAAATGCTGTGATGTTCCATAATATAGATTTTGGAATAAACTTAAAGTTTTCATCAACAACAACACTTTCTCTTTCTACCCCAGAAAACTCATCATTTAGTTCATCAGTGTAATAATAAGTTATCTCTTTCATGATATCATCCTCATCTTCAATATTATACCTTAACTAAAAAATAATGTAAAGTGAACTTTACTGAAAGGGGCTTAGATAGTCCAAAATGATACAATTTTATGTAAAAATATCATTATTTTGAAAAAAAATGTCAGCAAACACATTTTTATGTGTTTACCGACATCTAGAAATTAGTCTTTTTTAGGTTTATTAGTACCATCAATCTTAATTTGTTCAGTTAATCTCATTGTAGGCTTATCAACCTTACCTGACAAAATATCTTCTAGTGGTGCATAACCATATTGAATGAAGAAATTCTCTTGGAATTCTTTCAATCTATCTTCTTTAATAGCTTCACGAATGTCATGCATTAAACTCTTTAAGAAGTTTAAGTTATGAATTGTAAGAAGTCTAGCACCAAAGATTTCTTCTTCTTTGATTAAGTGATGAATGTATGCACGAGAGAAATTCTTGCATGCATAACAATCACATTTTTCATCAAGTGGCTTGAAATCATCATAATATTGTTGATTCTTAATTCTTAAACGACCATTATGAGTTAGAGCTGTACCATGACGAGCAATTCTTGTAGGATCAACGCAGTCGAACATGTCGACACCATTCATTGCACCAACAACCAAATCATCAGGACTACCTACACCCATTAAATAGTGTGGTTTATCTTCTGGAAGAATTGTTTTCATATATGCTAACATATCATACATTTCTTTTTTAGATTCACCAACCGCAAGTCCACCAATAGCGTAACCTGGGAAGTCAATCTTTTGTAATTCATCCATACAATACTTTCTTAAGTCTGTGAAAGGACCGCCTTGAACAATTCCAAATAAAGCTTGCTTATCTGGATTTTGATGAGCATCTTTACCACGACGTGCCCAACGAAGGGTACGATCAATTGAATTCTTCATATACTCATATGAAGCGTGGAATGGTGGACATTCATCAAATGACATCATAATGTCTGCGCCAAGATTATTTTGAATTTGAATAGACTTTTCAGGAGATAAGAATAACTTTTCACCTGATTTGTGGTGTCTAAATGTTACTCCTTCTTCTGTAATTTTTCTAATTTTAGATAAAGAGAATACTTGGAATCCACCACTATCAGTTAAAAGTGCATGATTCCATTTCATAAAGCCGCGAATACCGCCAGCCTTAGCCACTAGTTCATCTCCTGGAGATAACCATAAGTGGTAAGTATTACCAAGAATTAATCCATCAGAAACTTGTTCAATTTCTTCTGGAGATAAAGTTTTTACAGTGGCTTTTGTACCTACTGGCATGAAGATTGGTGTTTCAAAATCTCCATGTGGAGTATGTAAGATACCATAACGAGCCCCAGTATATTTATCTTTATGGATTAATTCGTACCATACTGGTTCCATAATTTAGCTCCTTTCAAGAAATATAGGCTTAGTGATCTTAAGAGGAGTGAATCCATCTACCTTAGTAGTCTTAGTATCATAAATAAAACCTAATTTTTTAAGTAGTTCAATTGTATTTGTTTTGTCTTCTTCTATATCTGTTGTAATTTTTAACATGTAATTATCAATAATTTGACTACGTAAGAAATCATTAAATAATTCAACAACTTCATCATTTGATTCATCTTCAAATTTAATTAGCATCTTACCAAGTTTAAATTCATTCATTTGACTTATAATCTTAATAACCACATAACCAAGTGCTTTTCCATCACGTTTGAATGTATATGATACATCTCTCTTGTGATTTAATGAATGATATAACTCATTTAATTCATCAAAATTATTTAAATCCAATATTTCCATTTGATCTAAAGAATATGCCATAATTACGCTCTTCTTATTGTTGCAATCTTTTGATCTTTTAATGGCATATCATATTGGTCAGTTTCAGCATTAGCAATTTCATCTAATGTGTCAAAACCATCGATTAATACACCAAATGATGCATAAGCACCATTTAAATGACTAGCTTCCTCATGACAAATGAAGAATTGGCTTGAAGCACTATTTGGAGCCATTGTACGTGCCATAGAAATTACACCGCGGTCATGAGCTAAATAATTCTTTACACCATTTGACGCAAATTCGCCTTTAATTGTTTGTTTGCTGCCACCCATACCAGTACCAGTTGGGTCACCACCTTGAATCATAAATCCTTTGATTACACGGTGGAAAATTAACTTGTCATAGAATTTTTCATCAACAAGTTTTAAGAAGTTTTCAACAGTGATAGGCGCAACTTCAGGAAATAATTCTAAAGTCATAGTCTTACCATTTGTCATAGTAATAATAACACGAGGGTTTGTATCGTTTAAATAAGTTTCATAATTTTTCCAAATTGACATTTTATATCCTCCTAGTATATGAACATCGCATCACCAAAGCTAAAGAATCTATATTTTTGTTCAACAGCTTCTTTATACGCATTTAAAATATGGTCTCTACCTGCTAAACTAGATACTAGCATAACTAATGTAGATTTTGGTAAATGGAAATTAGTGATAAGGGCATTAACTGCATGCCACTTATAACCAGGGTAGATAAATATTTCAGTCCAACCATGGCAAGCCTTAAATCCATTATCATAAGCACTTTCAAGTGTTCTACAAGAAGTAGTACCAACCGCAACAATTCTTCTTTTTTCTTTTAAAGCCTTGTTAAGCTCATCAGCAACTTCTTGACTCATTTCATAATATTCACTATGCATCTTATGTTTTGTAACATCCTCTTCAGCAACAGGACGGAATGTACCAAGACCTACATGTAATGTTACTTCACATAACTTTACGCCTTTATCTTTTAATTTTTGAAGTAATTCAGTAGTGAAATGAAGTCCAGCTGTAGGTGCAGCAGCACTACCTGGAGTTTTAGCATAAACTGTTTGATACATGTTAGGATCATCTAGTTTTTCATGAATATATGGTGGAAGTGGAGTTTCTCCTAGCTTATCAAGAATTTCTAAGAAGATACCTTCATAAATCATCTTAAAATAACGGATACCATCTTCATCTTCTTTAACACATTCAGCCTTTAACATACCATCGCCAAAATTGACAATAGTACCGACTTTAACACGACGAGCTGGCTTGCATAATGTTTGCCAAATATCGTCTCCTGTGTCTTTTAACATTAATATTTCAATGTGAGCATCTGTTTCTTCCTTCACACCAAATAGACGAGCAGGAATAACCTTAGAGTTATTCATTACAAGAACGTCTCCTTCGTGTAATAAATCTAATATATCATAAAAGTGTTTATGACTAGTTTCCCCAGTCTCCTTGTTTAAGCATAGCAATCTGCATTCTTCTCTATTTTTTAAAGGAGTTTGTGCGATTAATTCTTCTGGTAGATAATAATCAAATTCATCAAGTGTTAACATTTAAAAAAATCCTTTCATTAGAGACTTACCCAAGTGTTCGTAAGCTTTACGAGTCGCAACACGACCTCTTGGAGTTCTATTAATATAACCTTCTTGAAGAAGATATGGTTCATATACATCTTCAATTGTATCCCTAACTTCCCCGATTGAAGCTGCAATAGCTTCAACACCAACAGGACCACCTTTGAAATGGTCAACTATACAATTTAAATACTTAATATCGGTACTGTCAAGTCCTTGCTTATCGATATTAAGCTTATCAAGTGCGTTTGAACAAATCTCATAAGTGATTTTCCCATCACCAAGTACAGTCGCAAAATCTCTTACCCTACGAAGTAATCTATTGGCAATACGTGGAGTACCTCTACTTCTCATAGCTAATTCTTTAGCTGCATCATCACTAATAGGTGAACCATACACAGCACTGCTTCTTTTAATGATAGACATTAGTTCTGATACATTATAATAATTCAATCTCAAAACCACACCAAATCTATCTCGAAGTGGGCTTGATAAATCACCAAATCTAGTTGTTGCACCTACTAGTGTAAAAGGAGGAAGATCGACAGAAATAGATTTAGCTGTATTGTCTTTTCCAATCATCAAATCTAATCTATAGTCTTCCATTGCACTATATAGCATTTCTTCAACATATCTAGGTAGTCTATGAATTTCATCAATGAACAAGACATCCCCAGCTTCAAGTTGAGTTAGTACAGCTGCTAAATCTCCAGCACGTTCAATAGCCGGGCCAGATAATATTTTTATATTAACGTGAAGCTCATTAGCAATAATACGAGCTAAAGTTGTTTTACCAAGTCCCGGTGGACCATAAAGGAGCACATGATCTAATGATTCATCACGAGATAATGCAGCTTTAATGTAAACATCTAGCATTTCTTTAGCTTCACTTTGTCCGATATATTCACTTAATTTTTCAGGTCTTAAACTTAATTCGTCATCTTCTGCTAATAAGTTTTGATCTACTATTCTTTCTTCCAAAGTATCACCTCATTAATAAATAGGTAAAACGAATAAAATTTACTTATTTAATAATTTTAAAGCTTCTTTAATAATTGTGGAATCATCAAGTGTTAAATCTAGTTTAGAGATAACCTTTGTGACATCTTTTTTATTATATCCTAATGTTGTTAATGCCTCAGTAATGTCATTAGCTTTAGAATTGTTTCCAAGTACGCATACATCATCAAATGAAATCTTGCCATGAAGATCTAATATAATTTGTTGACTAGCTTTAGCTCCAATTCCAGGAAATTTCTTTAAATATGCATCATTTCTAGATTCAATAGCACTTAAAATTTCATTTACAGTAGCACTTGCTAAAATTGATAATGCTGACTTAGGTCCAATCCCATTAACTGAAATTAATTTTAAGAATAATTCTTTTTCATCTTTAGTCTTAAAACCATACAAAGTTTCTTGGTCTTCTCTTAAATAATGATAGATATAAACAGTAATAAAATCATCATTAATTAAAAAATTATAAGGGTTTGGCACAACAATTTCATAACCAATATTATTATTTTCTAAAGTAATGTATTTCGGTGTAACTTCTGTTACATAACCTTTAATATATGAGTACATTTAAATCACCTAAAAAATTATATCATAAATTAACATTTTAATAAAGGAAAGAGGTTCCAATTAGCAAAAAAAGTTAATTGAAAATAATGTTTTATTTAAATCAAAATTATACCAATAATTTCTCATTATTTTATCTAAAAATGTTATTTTTAATCGATAAATAAGCTTTAAAGTCTATTGTTTCTTTACTAGGTTCGACAAAAATTATATAATTATATTATATAAATGGAAGGAGGATAATATGACTTACAAAGAAATTTTAGCCCAAATTGGCTTACAAATCGAGTCAAATATGAACGACTCTTCTTATAAAGAAATTATCACTCCAGAATTTATCAATTCTTTTGAAGCATTTTATAATAATTCATTAACCCTTTTAGAAAATTTAAACGAAATTATTAATAATGCAAATATAAATCAAGGTAACAGTATTTTAAATCTAAATATAAATACTAATCAATTAAAAGAAAAATCTAGAAAAGATTATTTATATTACGAAACAATTAAGCATCAAAAAAACAGTCTAATTCATGAAGATATCTCTATTGAAGTTAAAAACTATAACTTCAAAAAAGAAGAAAATAGAATTCGTATATTAAAAGAGACTGAAGAAATTAAAAATAAGATTTCAGAATCTTCTCTTAACATCAAAACCGATAATGAAAAACTAGATACTTTTAAAATTCCATCTAGAAATAATTACAATTTCTATATTGAAAGATTCTCAAAGGAAAACTCAAGTGAATATCAACAATATCATGCTCATATTTCTAAAAATAACTATTCTTTAAAGAACGCATTTGACGAAATTGAAGACCACTTCAAAAAAGAGAATGAAGAAATCTTAGAGCACATAAATCACTTAATGGAAGTTTCTGATGAAAAGAAAACTGATTTAAATGATGACATCTTAAAAGATGAAACAATGCTTAACCAAAAAATCAAGGAATTAAGTGAAAAATACTTAAAATTAAAGAATCAAAATGAGGTTCAAACCACTCTTGAAGTTACAGATATTAAAAATGATATTAAAAATATCGAAACTAAGTACCAAGCCGAAATCAAAAACATTAATAAGCTAGCTTCAGAAACTTTGAAAAAAATTGATGGTGAACATGAAAACATGATGCTAGAGCTTGAACAAGAAATCATGGACAAGCAATATCACCACAATATTAAGATTAAAACTAATAGAGAAAAATATAAACTTCTTGTTAAAGATTATAAATCTGATCTTTCTAAACTAACATTCAGTCAAAAGAGACTTAGACGTAATGAACTTAAAAAAATTGATAAGCAAAATAAATTAGATGAATCTATTTCTTCTCTTGAAATTGAAAAACTACTTCAAAATAAAGAGAATATGCAAGCTAAAAATATATTAGACAGAACATTAGTTGATTTAAGAAGAAAATATGAAATTAATTCTAAAAACTTAAATGAAAATTTAGAAAAATATCCTCTTCTTAAAAAATTAAGTCAAATCGATCTTGAAAAAAGATCTTATGATAGAATTCTTGATAATATGTTAAGTATTGTCATCAATAATGAGAAGCTTGAAACTGAATTGTTACGTATTACAAAAGAAACTAACTATAACATCTTTAATACAAGACAACTTATAGAAATTGCTCATCTAAAAGAGCAAAAAGATTCTATCGAATTGGATAAGCTATTAAGTGCTAAAATTGAAGAACTAATCCTTGCGTTCAATGAACAAAAAGATAAATTAACTCTTATGAATAGTTCTAACACATATCTGCTATCTATTGAAAAAAATAAGCATCTAAATAATATGAATAACGATTTAATCTTACATAATAAAGAATTAAATGAATTATATTTAGATCACTTCATCAAATTAAAAAATATCAATTTGAATCATAAGCTTGAATTAGCTAAAGAAGAAAATAATTATAATGATTTAGCTATTTCTAATTTCAGAGAAATAAAATCTAATGATTCAGATAATATTTCTAGTGAATATAAGAATTCATTAACAGATTATGAAGCAACTTACAATTACAATATTGCAAATGAAGCTTACAAAGTTCAACAAAGCGGTAAAGATAATGTTCTTAAAGTTATTATTGAAGAATTAAATGTATTCTATAAAATAATGACTGAATATAAGAATACACTTGTTCCTCATGTTTATAAAATTATTTCATATATTGAAGAAAATAATGATAAACTAAGATATTATGATGACTATATCCATAATATCTATAAGACATTCTTTGAACTAATTGATACATTCCAAACAAGAGTTCACAAAATCGTACAAACCTATATCAAATACAACACTGGTAATAAATATGACACTCTAGAAGAAAATATCAATTATACATATAGTCAAAAGATAGCTAATGTTGAGAAAGAAATTGAACAATACAAAATAACTTGTACAAATTATCAAAATGGTATCAGTTCTTTCTATTCTTCTATCAACGAATTAAATCTCATGGTTCACCAAGAAGAATTATTGCTAAAAAATAATAGTGGGAAAGCGAACAAAAAAAATATTTCCTTATACAATAGTAAAATTAGACAATTTAAAATAAAGATAACCGAAAATGATCATAAAATTTCAAATATTAATGATGAAATAACCTTATTGAATAAGAAAATTCATAAATTAGAAAGAATTCGAACAAATGAAATTAATAAGCTTAAAGCTTTAGAGCGTCACGACTCTGCCGCTTCAATCAAATTCTTACAAGATATTGATGATGCAGCCGCTAAATACAAGCGTTTCTTAAGTGATTATATCAATCTTGAGTTATATAGAAAATTGTCAAGAAACGAATATAAAGTATCTCGTTATTATTATATAGTTAGAAAATTTGAATACAAATTCATTAAACTTACAAGAGAAATTAAAAAAGCTGGTGAAGTCTTCAACTATGGTGTTAATGACACTATCGAACAAATTAAGTTGAATAATATGAGCACATATTTAAGAACTAAAGAAATAGCTGATAGACAAAAAGAATTAGATCATAGAAGTTATGTTAAAGAAAGTAATAGACTAGAACAAAAGTTTATACAAACAAACGTTATCCATCACCAAAAAATTAATAATTTAAATGATTATTATAACGATTTAATTTCAAAAGAGAATCTTGATTATACTAATGAACGAAACAACAAGATTGACACATTCAACAAAAAGGTCACAAAATACTATGACTTGTTTAAATCTTGTGATGATTTAATTAAAAACAGTTTAAATGAATACAATTCTTCTTTAAAACAAATTGATAACGATCAAAGAGCTAACATTGCAGATTTAACCCATAAAGCTAAAATAAAAAAGCGTATCTTGCAAAAGACAACTGATATCAATGTTGCCAAATACAAAGAAGAAATTGCTATCTTACCTAAGTATAAACAAAATCAAATCATGACTACAATCAGTCAGTTCAAGGATTCTAATAAGAATTTATCTTCAAGCAACGAACATATTAAAGAAGATATAAACTTGAATAAAAAAAGATTAAAAAAAGAAATTGATATATATTCAAAAGAAATTAAAGATGAACTAAAAAAAGAATATAATAATTATAAAAAGAACCAACATCGTATAAGAGATGAATATATTGAGAATATTAAAAAAAATAAGTCGAACAATTAATTTTGTCCGACTTTTTTGTATATAACAACTTTTTTAATGCCATATACTTTTTCTTTTAAAATTTCGAAGTTTTCAACCTCACTAGTTTCTGTCTCTTTAGCCATTTCAAATGAGATTATACCATTATTCTTTAAGATGTTCGCTTTATCTATATCTTCTACTATTTCTTTTGTGTTATTCATACGATATGGTGGATCTAAGAAGATAATATCTAAGGACTCTTTATCTATTCTCTTAATTGCATCCTTATAATCGTAATTTAATAATATGCATGGTTTATCTATTTTAAGTAGATTAATATTCTTTTTGCAAACAGCTAAAGCTTTCTTGTTAATATCATTGAAATAAGCTTTTGAAGCTCCACGTGAGATAGCTTCAAGAGCCATAGCTCCAGAACCTGCAAATAGGTCTAGAACTACTTCTCCTTCAAAATATTGACCAATTAAGTTAAATATTGCCTGTCTAACCTTGTCGCTAGTTTCACGAGTTGTTTCTAAATTAGTCATATATATGTTATGTCTTTTATATATTCCAGCATTTATACGCATAATATCACCAACTCATTATAACATTATTCGTTTCCTTTAGAAACCTTAATTGTCTTACCATTATAGTTCTTACCTTGAAGCTTTAACATAAATGGTAATGCTCCTTTTGTAACTTCTACAAAAGTTTCATTTTCTTTAATTTTAATATTACCAATATTAGATTTCCTAACCCCAACAAGCTTTGATGCCATTAAAACTAATTCTTGAGGCTTAACTTTATTTTCTTTACCTATATTTAGTTTTACTAAAACATAATCTTTAGGTTCAGAATATTTTTCAGCACGTAATGCTTTTTCATCCTTTTTGCCTCTGGTGTCACTTCTTCTAGATTTATCAAAACGGCTTTCTCTAGTATTTCTTCTATCAAGTCCTCTTTCATTACGATCTCTAGAAGATCTTTGACGTGGCTTTTCTTCTCTAACATGAATTTCAGGATAATCAGATAGCTTAAAATTAGTTAAGCTTAATAATAAACTGATTAATTTGTCTGTATCTAAATTTAGAGCTTTAATTTGTTCGATTAATGGACGATTAGATTCATTAATTTCTACATCAGAATTATTCTTTAAGAAATTAACGAAATTCTCAATCTTCTTAGCTTGAATTTCTTCAACAGAAGGAATTTGACAAACTGTCATTTGACTACGAGTATAGCGTTCAATGAAGAAAATTTTTCTTTGTTCGCTATATGTAGCAAATGTGATTGATAAACCTTCTCTACCAGCACGTCCTGTTCTACCAATTCTATGAACATATAATTCTTGTTCTTGTGGTAAATCAAAGTTGATAATACCTTCAAGATCACTAACATCAATACCGCGTGCTGCAACATCAGTACATACTAAGATATGAGAAATACCTTCCTTGAATCCGTTCATTACCTTGTCTCTAGATACTTGCTTCAAATCACCATGAAGGGCTTCAGCTTTATATCCTTTTTTCTTTAATGTTGAAACAATTTCTTCAACCTTTGATTTAGTATTTACAAATACCATTACTTTAGTAAATGAATATAAATCAAGGATTCTAATTAAAAGATCAGTCTTACTTTCTCTCTTTAAGTAGTATAGATTTTGTTTGATTCTATCAACAGTTAAAGTTTTCTTCTTAATTTCAATCTTAACAGGATTATTCATCATATTTGACGCAACATGCTTGATAAACTCAGGCATTGTAGCACTAAATAATGCTGTTTGACGATTTGAAGGAGTTGTAGATAAAATTGTTTCAAGATCATCCTTAAATCCCATATTAAGCATTTCATCTGCTTCATCTAAAACTAATGTTTTCAAATTAGAAAAATCAATAGTCTTTCTGTTCATATGGTCAATAATTCTACCAGGAGTACCAACAATAATTTGAGGCTTAAACTTTAACTCCTTAATTTGTTTATCATAGCTAGCTCCACCATAAATTGTAGAAACTTTAACAAACTTTTTGTATTTAATTAACTTTTTAATTTCATCGCTAACTTGTAATGCAAGTTCACGAGTTGGGCATAGGATTAAAGCTTGTGTATATTTATCTTCTGTAATATTAGTTAAAAGAGGAATACTATACGCAAAAGTTTTACCTGTACCTGTTTGTGCTATACCAATGATATCATTTCCTTTAGACATTTCAGGAATTGCTTTTTCTTGAATTTCTGTAGCATCAAGGAATTGTAAGTCATTTAACGCACTTAATATATCTTTATCAAGATTAAGACTTTCAAATGTAGCCATATTTTTTATCACTTTCTTATAGATTTAATTATCGTAAAGACAACCTTGTCAATTATACCCTATATACAGATTTTTTTCAAGAAATATTTATAAATCGAACTTTGTAAAGTGTTTACATGTCAAAATCATAGTAAATGAAATAAAAAAGCGCCATTTATTGGCGCATTTTTAAATTCCTATACATTCCATTTTCTTTTCTTCATTATATTTTATTTAGGGTTTTTTGTACTTTTATAAAAAGTTTTATGTTTTAAGTATTTTAGTTTTTCATTTCTTTGTTAAGATAATTGAAATGTATGTAATCATTATACGATATAACAAAGTCTTTTGTCAAGGAAATGCCAAATATACATAAATTATAACCAGAAATAACA
>Ga0247611_10005182_pt1 | contig 17468 bp, 13 predicted proteins | sample 177DNAGHGhighgp2_FD_192422 | JGI IMG/M metagenome (GOLD analysis project Ga0247611, IMG submission 192422) | Sheep rumen microbial communities from Palmerston North, Manawatu-Wanganui, New Zealand - 1770 DNA GHGhigh gp2 | ecosystem: Host-associated > Mammals > Digestive system > Stomach > Rumen... | reverse complement strand
AAGAACATAGCAGACAGCGAGCTGGGCTGAATATGCCTTGGTGGTGGCAACAGAGATCTCGGGACCTGCAAGTGTGTAGAGCACATAGTCTGCTTCGCGTGCGATGGTGGATCCGACAACGTTAACTATGGCAAGTGTCTTGATGCCGTTAGCCTTTGCATCTCTTAAAGCTGCAAGGGAATCTGCCGTCTCGCCTGACTGGCTGATGATGATGCAGAGGGCATTTTTGTTGAGAGGCATGGATCTGTAGCGGAATTCGGATGCAAGCTCGCATCTTACCGGAATGCCTGCCAGTTTCTCAACGATATACTGGGTGCAGCAGCCGACATGATATGCGGAACCGCATGCAACGATATAGATCTGTTCAAATGATTTGATGTCCTCATCCGTGAGATTTGTGGCGGAGAGATCGATCTTATATGAGTCTCCGTCGGGTACGATAACGGAATTAAGAGTATCTGATACTGCCTTGGGCTGCTCGTGGATCTCCTTCATCATGAAGTGCTCAAATCCGCCCTTTTCGGCAGAAGCCGCATCCCAGTCGATCGCCACGGGAGTCTTCTCTATGGTGTCACCGTCCAGGTTGTAGAAAGTAACATTGCCGGGTTCGAGACATGCCATTTCAAGGTCATCGATGTAGTAAACGGTTCTTGTGTACTTAAGAATGGCGGGAACGTCAGATGCAAGATAGGAAGCATCCTTGTCGAAGCCGATGATCATGGGGGAGTCCTTGCGGGCGACGAAGATCTTGCCCGGGTGATCCTTGAACATTACGGCGAGAGCGTAGGAGCCTCTTACACGGACCATTGTCTTTGCGAGGGCTTCGATCGGGTCGTGTGTGTATTTCTTGTAGTAGTAATCAATGGTCTTGATGGCGACTTCGGTGTCTGTCTCGGAATAGAACTTGTAACCCTTGCGGATCATCTTGTCCCTCAATTCCTGATAGTTCTCGATGATGCCGTTATGTACGCCGACAACGTTATAGTCGTCAACGATGTGGGGATGCGCGTTGTTCTCGGTGGGTTCGCCGTGGGTAGCCCATCTCGTGTGGCCGATGCCGCAGGTGCCCTTGAGGGCCGCGCCGCCGTCGGTCTTCTCTGCGAGGACTTTGAGTCTGCCCTTGGCCTTGACTACAACGGGGTTCTTGTCGCCGTCCCTTACCGAGAGACCGGCAGAGTCATAACCTCTGTACTCGAGCTTTGCAAGACCGTCCAGGAGGATAGGAGCTGCTTTTTTCTTTCCTGTGTATCCAACGATTCCGCACATAATAAGGAATTCTCCCTGCAATTTTTAATTGAAGTATTTTATCACACGGCGAATATCCCTATTGAAACTCTCTGGGTATCATAATCATTTCCGTTAAGTATGATAACCGTTTGCAAATAATTTTCGTCATATGTCGAAAATAACTATTGATAATTGCCCCGAAACAATTTAAAGTAAGTTGGCTTTAATAAACGGAAAGGGGAAGTCATATGCTCGAATTGCAGAACATCAGCTTTCATGCCGATGACAAAGACATCCTTAAAGATATAAACCTTACGATAGACGACAAGTTCGTCGCCATCACCGGACCCAACGGCAGCGGTAAATCGACCCTGTTAAAGATCATAATGGGCATCATTAAGCCCACTTCGGGAAAGATAATCTTTGACGGACAGGACATCACGGACCTTGCCGTCAACGAACGCGCCAACCTGGGCATAAGCTTTGCATTCCAGCAGCCCGTCAGGTTCAAGGGCCTTAAGGTAAAGGACCTTCTGGCTATCGCGGCAGGCGAAGGCGTTGACGTCACCAAAGACTGCAAATACCTGTCGGCCGTCGGTCTCTGCGCCAAGGATTACCTGAACCGTGAGATCAACGATACGCTCTCGGGCGGTGAGATGAAGAGAATCGAGATCGCAATGGCGGCTGCAAGAGGCGGAAAGCTCAGTCTTTTCGACGAGCCTGAGGCCGGCATCGACCTCTGGAGCTTCCAGAGTCTCATCAAGGTTTTCGAGAACTTAAGAAGAGTCACGAACGGAAACATCATGATAATCAGCCACCAGGAAAGGATACTTGAGATCGCCGACAAGATCATCTACCTGAAGGACGGTGTTGTCGACAGATATGACGAGTCCTCCAAGGTCATGAGCGAACTCAACATGGGCCGTTACGGGTGCGGCTGCGCATACTCTCAGAAAGAAGGTGTCTGCAATGGATGATCTCGAAAAGAGAATGCTCAAAGAGGTTGCGGAGCTGGACAGCCTTCCGGTAGGCGCGTTCAACATCAGGAGCAACGGCAAGAGCGAGGCAAGGAACTCAACGGCAAACATACAGATTGAATCACGCGAGTCGGGTGACGGCATCAACGTATATTTCAAGGACGGCACGAAAAACGAATCCTGCCACATCCCCGTCATCATCAGCATGTCCGGTCACAAGGAGTGCGTATATAACGATTTCTTCGTTGGCGAAGACTGCGACGTCACCATAATCGCGGGCTGCGGCATCAGCAACTGCGGCGGTCACGACAGCCAGCACGACGGCATCCACACCTTCCATATCGGTAAGAATTCGAAGGTGAAATATGTCGAGAAGCATTACGGCGAAGGCACGGGCACCGGCAAGAGGTTCATGAACCCCACGACTGTGGTCCACCTCTCTGAAGGCGCAACCATGGATATGGATACTTCCCAGATCGCCGGAATAAACGACACTTACAGGATCACCAGGGCCGATCTCGGTCCCGGCGCGAGCCTGGTCATGCACGACAAGATCCTTACGAACTTCGACCAGACGGCCAAAGCCGAGATCGTGGTCGAGCTAAACGGCGACGGTTCCTCATGCGATATCGTAAGCCGCGGCGTAGCTAAGGGCGAATCACAGCAGGATGTTATCATCGACATCGCGGGAAACAGTGCATGCCACGGTCACGCAGAATGCGATTCCATCATCATGGACAAGGGCGTCATCGTAGCAACTCCGAAGCTCAAGGCAACATGCGTAGATGCTTCGCTCATCCACGAGGCAGCCATCGGAAAGATCGCCGGCGAGCAGATCATCAAGCTCATGACTCTGGGATTAAGCGAGCAGGAAGCTGAGCAGAAGATCATCGAAGGATTCCTGAGGTAACGGAGCCTGTCCCGGACGCCGTCATTAATAAACAAAATAAAAGAATTGTCTCCGTAATTGTGGTAAAATAACTTTAACATTTTTTACCGGAGGCACGGCGTATGGGACTTAATTTCCGCAAATCTATCTCTTTGGGCAAGGGCTTGAAGCTCAACTTAAGCAAATCAGGACCCAGTGTATCATTCGGTAAGAGCGGATTCAGGCAGTCCGTTAACCTGAAGGGACAGGCAAGGACAACGGTCGGCATTCCCGGCACGGGCATTTATTACACAAAGACAAGCAATGTAAAGAATATCGTCGGCGGACTTACCGGAAAGGATAAGGATACGTCGGCAAAGGGCAAGAAGGCGGCAGGCAAGGCTGCCGGCGAAAAGGCCGAGAAGGCGCCCAAGGCAACGAAGGCTGCTGCAGCCGCACCTGCAAAGAATGCGGTAAATGAAGAGCTCATCGCAGAGTCCAAGGCGAAGATCGAGGAATTTGCAGCAGGCATCGAAGCGCTCAAGTCAGTACATAAGCAGTCCGACGGATACATCGACTGGGAAGCAGTCGCGAACGGCGCGGTATCAGGTCAGATGAAGGAACTCCAGCCCTTCGCACAGAGCGTTCTTGCCGGTGATATCGATTCTTATTTCCAGGTTATCTCCGAAGTAGGACCTTTTGATGACCTTCTCGAATACGGCAGCGGATTTGAGGTGGGAACGGACGATCCGAAGATCCTTGAGATCGAATTCCAGGTCAAGTCAGATGAGATCATCCCCAAGGAATATCCCGACATGAAGGCAAGCGGAGAAATCGTCATGAAGGAGTTCAGCAAGTCCGCTTACTATGAACTCGTCCAGGACTATGTCTCGAGCACGATGCTCAGGATCGCAAGGGATACATTCGCCATCCTTCCCGTACAGACGGTCATCATACACGCCGTTGATAAGGTGCTGAACCCGGCCACGGGCAATGACGAGGAAGTCACCATCTGTTCCGCAAAGATCAAGAGAGATGCACTTGCCACCCTTAATTTCGAGCGTATCGACCCTTCAGACTGCCTTGAGAGCTTTGAGAGCAACGTTAAGTTCAGGAAGACTTCAGGCTACGCTCCCGTCGACAGAGTGCTCGCGTAAGTCCCGCCTGAAGCAGGGCTTCCGTTTGTTGACAGAATGTAAACTTTCAGACGGTATCCTGATAACAAACGCGTGCGTTTATTGCTTTTCAGGATAAGGCTGATTAGTATTACAACATAAGTGCTTTTACTTTGTTTTATGGATTTTTACTCATAGAGGGTCGTGGATGTCGAGACGCAAGAGAATAGCTTTATTTGTAGCCCAGGCTGATGAATACTATCAGGCCCTGTTTATCGAGGGCTTTATCGGTAAGGCATTCGAACATGACGCGGACGTCCTTGTTTTCAGCAGCTATCTCAAGTATCAGAACAATCTGGGAAGAGAAGTGGGCGAGACGTCCATCTTCACGCTGGTGCCCTATGAGGATTTCGATGCCATAGCAGTAATGGCCGATACTCTCCAGTCTCCGGGTCTTTCCGACAGTATCGAGGAGATCATCCACCAGCGTTGCAAATGCCCCGTCGTATTCATCGACAAGGAGAGCAAGTATTTCCCGTCGGTATTCCCGAATCACTACGGCGCCGTAAAGAAGCTTGTCGATCACCTTATCGAAAAGCACGGCTATACAGACATCGCTTACCTCACAGGTAAGGCATGGCACCACTATTCCAAGCAGAGATTACAGGCATTTATGGACGCTATGTCCGAGCACGGTCTGACGGTCGGAAGAGACAGGGTCTTCTACGGAGACTTCTGGTATACGAGCGGCGAGAATCTCGGTGAGAGGCTCTTAAAGAAGGGCGGAAAGCTCCCTCAGGCTATCGCGTGCGCCAATGACTGCATGGCCATAGGTCTTTGCAAGGCGCTCGAAGGCGGCGGGATCAATGTTCCCAACGACATCGCCGTGGCAGGTTACGATTCCACTGAAGAGGGCAGGTATTCGCCTAAGCCCGTCACATCGCTCAGGATCCCGGCCAAGTCTCTGGGCGCATATGCTTTGGGACTTCTCTTCGATAAGATGGAAGGCCGCGAGACGCCTCCTTTCGAAGATTACGGCGATTTCTTCTGCGGAAGGACATGCGGATGCAGCGAGGACAAGGTCCAGTATGAGACAAAGCTCCGCAAGGTATGGGATACCGATACATCGCATAACAGCGTTTTCTCGTCTTTCAACCATCTCGATGAGGACCTGGTCATCCAGAATGATTTTGACGGTCTCGCGAAAACGACATTCTCGTATGTTTTCCAGATAAGAGAATTTGAGAGCTTCAGCATCTGCCTGAACGACAAGTGGCAGCAGAAGGCTAAGGCCATGTCCGGAGCCATCGACGATTCGAGGATCTCTCCCGAGAGGCTCTCGGACGTTGACAGGTTCTTTACCAAAAAGATGATGCACGTCATCGCGTGCCGTGAGGAGAGGCTGAGCCTCGACAGGGTAAGCGACGACGTTTATTTCGACAGGCACGTTCTTATCCCGAGGCTCGACAGCGAGAGGATGAAGCCCGAGGCATTCTTCTTCACGTCGCTGCATTTTGAGGAATCGACGTTCGGCTACGCGGTACTGTCTTATACGGAACCGAGATCTTACAAGAAATCCTACCGTTTCTGGCTCCACAGCATTATGAGGGGCCTTGAGAACTTCAGAAGATATGACGAGCTCATCGCCATCAACAAGAAGCTCGAAGCGAGCCTCGTAAGAGACCCGCTCACAGGTATCTACAATTACAACGGCTTCCTCCGGCAGACGGAAGAAATCATAATAATGAATCCGCTGAGGGAAGAAGAGCAGGTCGGAGTGCTTGCCGTCGACATCAAGAACCTTTCGAAGATCAACAACGAGAACGGAAGGTCCGCAGGCGACAATGCCATCATCAGCATGGGGCATTTCATGGACGAGGTATTCTCCCGCGGGCGCATCTACTGCATGGGCAACGGCGAGATGGTCGCGCTCGAAGTCATGGGCAAAGACGAAGATGTCATGCAATGCCTTGAGCAGAGGGTCAAGGCACTCTACGAAAAGATCGAGGAGTATAACGCATCCCTTGGCGAAGGGTCGAGAAAACTCGAGGTATATTACGGTACTTCCGACGGAAGACCGAAGACGAAGTCAGATTACGAGAGCCTTGTAAGCGTTGCGCTTTCAAGAAAGAACGGACAGAAGCTCAATTTCCAGAAGATGAACGCGGACGGCTTCGACGAGTCGCAGATCGAGGAGGCAAAGGTCGTAAACGAGATCCTCGACAAGAACAGGATCAACTACCATTTCCAGCCTATCGTAAATGCGCGTACAGGCGAGATCTATGCTTACGAAGCACTGATGAGAGCCGACACGAATCCTTATGTGCAGCCGCTCCTTGTCATCAAGTACGCAGGTTTCTTCAACAGGCTGTACGATATCGAATATGCCACATTCCATAATGTCTTAAGCTATGTCATGGAAAACAGAGGCAAGTTCGATCCTGAGGCCAAGATATTCATCAACTCCATTCCGGGCCAGCGCCTGAAGAAGGAGGACATGGATAACATCTCAGAGATGGCAAAGGCTCTTCAGGGCAGGCTCGTAGTCGAGTTTACCGAGCAGTCTGAGATCGATGACAAGGAACTTGCCGACATGAAGAGGGAGTATCAGGCATTCGGTTTTGAGACCGCGGTCGACGACTACGGCACAGGTTACTCCAACGTCAGCAACCTCCTGCGCTACATGCCGAACTATGTAAAGATCGACAGGGCGCTCCTGGCAAACATCCAGGATTCACCGCAAAAGCAGCATTTCGTAAAGGACATCATCGAGTTCTCACACGACAATAACATCATGGCTCTCGCCGAAGGCATCGAGACGACAGAGGAGATCGAGACAGTCATCAACCTCGGCATCGACCTCATCCAGGGCTACTACACCGCGCGTCCTTCCGAGAAGATCATCAAGGAGATAGCTCCCGAGATCAAGGAAGAGATCGTCCGTTACAGCTCGGGCAAGGCAAGGAACCGCACGAGAAGAGACTATGTCGCAGGAAGGGAAGCAAGGATCTCGCTCCCGATCCTTATAAAGGAAGGCTATAACACCATTCACGTCACGTCCGGACATGTCACCCACAGGGATCTTCATATCCTGGGCGTTCCGGGCGACGATGCTGTGATCAGTCTCGAGATCGAGAGCGGTTACAAGGGTAAGATCGCCATTGAGAACTGCTCGTTTACGGGCAGGATGCACGATGCGGCAATTAATATCGGCGACGACTGTGAAGTAGTTCTCTCGCTTACCGGCGTCAATGTACTTTCCGGAGGAGGCATCAAGGTATCACCGACTTCCACGCTTACGTTTGAAGGCACCGGTAATCTGTCGATCGGTTCGACCGGAGTCGAGACGTTCGGCATCGGAAATGACATGGATTCCTATCATGGAGACCTCATCTTCGATCAGGACGGGCAGATAGAGATATCGGTCAATGCCAGCAAGAGCGTTGCCATCGGAAGCGGCCTCGGCGGACACATCATCGTCAGAAGGGGTATGTACAAGATCAACCTCATGGGCCAGCACGCGGTCGCCATCGGATCGAATTCCGGCGACATCGAACCGCTCATAAGTAACTGCTATGTAGGCATAAAGAGCGTAGCGCAGTATGCTGTGGGTATCGGTTCCGTCATGGGCAGATGCGACCTGATGATCGAGCACTCGTCGGTAAACTTGGATTTCGAGGGAGCCGAGATAGTCATGATCGGTTCAAAGCACAGCGAGAAGCTCCAGGTAAGGATCTACAGTGCGACCATTACCGCGAAGTCCAAGGCGCACGATATCACCGTTATCGGATCCGGTACGGCCGCGCCCACTAATGTTTCCATCGATTTCGTAACACTGAGGGTCGATCTCGGAGGCACACACTCCGGCATCTACAGGGGCATGGATAAGAACGTCAAGATCAGGGTATCCAACTCAAAGACTGAAGGCGCCATCTTTACGGGCCTTTCCATTCCGGAACATATGGAGAGCATGGATTTCCGCTCTACGGGATCACTTACCAACCTCGAAATCAACGGACATCTCATGACCGAGAATACGGTCGGCATTAAGGACAGCGACAGCTGATCAGCTTACTCACTTAAGATCGAGATAGATAGGGCAGTGGTCGGATCCCATGATATCCGTCATCATGTTCGACTCCTTAACGCGGGAGTTGAGGCCGTCTGTCGTAAAGAAATAGTCGATCCTCCAGCCTACGTTACGCTCTCTTGCGGCCGTCTTGTAGGACCACCACGTGTAGCATTCCTTATCATCGGGATGGAGCATCCTGAAGGTGTCAGTAAGGCCTCTTTCGATGAACTTGTCCATATAAGCGCGCTCTTCAGGAAGGAACCCTGAGATCTTTGAGTTTGCCTTGGGGTTCGACAGGTCGATCTCCTTGTGCGCGGTGTTGACGTCGCCGCAGCAGATGACCTCCTTGCCCTTTGCTTTGAGCTCATCGACCTGGTCTAAGAAGCAGTCGTAGAATCTCAGCTTGAACTTGACGAAGTCGTCGCCCCTGCCGCCATTCGGAAAGTAGATGTTATAGAGCACGAAATCACCGAAATCAGCCTTTATCACGCGTCCCTCATGGTCGAACTCCTCGACGCCGAAGCCGAATTCGACGCTTACGGGCTCGATCTTTGAATATAGGGCGGTTCCTGAATAGCCTTTGCGTTCGGCGGAGTAGAACCAGCTCCTGTAGCCCGGGATGTCAGTGATCTCAGGTCCAAGCTGATCTCTCATCGCCTTGATCTCCTGGATGCCTATCACGTCGGCGCCGATCTTTTCGAGGCTTTCGGCAAATCCCTTTGTTGCGACTGCTCTGATACCGTTAACGTTCCAGCTTGCTATTCTCATAAAACTGCTCCTGAATTATAATTGCTATGGATAATTTTACTCTAATTAAGCTTCGGAAGGAAACGGATATGCGGATATTAGGCGCGATGCTCGGAGGTACGATCTCTTCTTATTGTGTGTCAGGAACAATTAAACTCGGCAAACCATCTTTTGTCCGTGAGTTCCTTATAGAAAATTTTCCGTTCAACGAATTCATAATCCCTGAGTTTGAGACATATTCTTCAGAGAATGCGACACCGGAACTTTACAGGAACGCATTGAAGAAGATCATCGAGGAGACAAAAAAGTCCAAATACGACGGCGTCCTGATAACGCACGGCACCGACACATGTGCTTTTTTCGCGCAGCTCGCAGCAAGGGTGTTGTCGGGAATAAACATTCCTTATGTAATAACCGGCGCCATGCATGCTCCCGACATTGATCCGAAGGAGGCTTCGGGCAATCTGATGTATGCGGTTCAGTGCCTCGAGGAAGGCAGGACCGGCGTCGTTTTCAGAGACGAAAATGGCGAGCAGCAGCTCTATCAGGCGCACCTCATAATGTCGCCCGACATCTACGGAATATACAGCGAATACAGGGACGGATCGACATTTCATCCGAAGGAACATCCGGATTTCTTTACAAAGAAACTTCCCAAAATACTTACAGTCAGCGCCGTTCCCGGAAACGTTGCTGCTGACGGGGATTTTGACAGAGTACTGATCTGCTGCAACCACTCGGGCACTGCTTCCGAAGACCTCATATCCCTGGTTGAGCGCTGGACCAAAGAAGGGAAGGAGTGCTACATGGCTCCGATCCCCAGGAAGGGCGCCGTATATGAGAGCCGCAAGAAGTTAAAGGAAGCGGGAGCCATTGAACTTACGGGAATGCCTTTGGAAGGCGCATGGTGTGAGGTGTTGTTAAGATGAGTTTGCCACCTAAGATAGTGGATAAATTCGGAGTCGAGTCGTACGGCGGGAGCCAGATGTGGCTTCCTGACAAGATGCTCCTGAACAGCGGGTGCGGGATAATTGCCGGCCTCGACTGCATAATGAGACTCAAGGGCGAAGAAAAAATGCCCAGGGAGGAGTATTTCGACAGGTTCTTCGAAGCCAAAGACTACATAAGACCTATAACTGTCGGCAAGAACAGGGAGCCAAGAAAGCTCTTTGGCAAGGAGTTCCTCGGGAGCTTCGGCGTCAGCGCCGGCAGGTTCAAAAGAGGCGTCAGAAAGCTTGGGGCGAAGGAGGGTCTGACCGTAAAGATAAAGCCCTTCAGGTTCAAATGGTGGGAGAAGATCCCCAAGTATCTTGAGACCGGAGACCCGCTGGTAATGCTGATCACGGCGCCTTTCAACAACGTGTCGGTCGAGACACCGACAGGTCACAAGACCATGTGCGGATATCACTGGGTCACGATAACAGGGCTTGAGGGCGACACTCTGTGGGTATCCTCATGGGGCTGGAGATGTAAGATGTCGATGAAGGAACTCAGGAGATTCAACGTGATTTTGCACTTTTATTCCGTTTCGTTGGAAAAACAGAGCAACATAGTGTAAGGTTATTCAGTAGTTTTTATTTATATATTTAGGAGGATTTTGGAAATGAATAATGAGATCGCCGAGAAGATCAAGGGAATGCTGGTAGAAAGACTCAGGATACCGGCAGATGAGCTCGAGTACGATTCAGAGCTTTTCGGTGAGGACATCGGACTTGATTCCATCGATTCCATCGAGATCATCGTAGGCATCGAGAACCTCTTCGGTGTGGATATTTCAGGTGCAGGCGCTACCAGGGAAGATTTCCGTTCCATCGAGACACTTACGGCTTTTGTTGAAGCACATAAAGAGGACTGAAAATGCTGATGAATGAACGCCGCTGCGTTATTACGGGCTTAGGCCTCGTATGCGCTATCGGCAGCGATACTGAAGAGTGTTTTGAATCAGCACTTAAGGGCAGATCCGGTATTGCTGACGTTAAAGGTTTTGATACCTCCAATTGCTATTCGCATAAGGGTGCGGAAGTACCCCTTACCAATGAACAGCTTGCAAATGGCAGATACGACAGGACCACTGCTCTCGGCATAAAGGCTGCAGGGGAAGCCATGGCTGATGCCGGCATCTCCGCTGATTCGGAAGATGCAGCCAAGATAGGCGTTATCCTCGGAAGCTGCATCGCTGGAGCAGCCTGTGTAGAGAAATACTACGTTCAGAAAAGCAAGGGTGAGAAGGGTGATATAGAAGATCTTAAGGCTATGCCTGCCACGGTCATCGCCGGAAATGTAGCTGACTACTATAACTGCGGAGGCATAACCGCAAACATAGTCAACGCTTGTGCCGCAGGCACATTGAGCGTTGCCATGGCGATCGACCTCATAAGAGGCGGCAAGGGCGAGATATTCCTTGCCGGCGGATGTGATTCATTCTCTTCGCTCGCTTTCTCGGGTTTCCATGCCTTAAGGGCTTTGGACTCCAATGATTGCTCACCGTTTAACCACAGCCAGGGCATTACCCTGGGTGAGGGTGCTGGCGTGCTCGTCGTAGAGAGTTACGAGCATGCGGTTGCAAGAGGCGCCAAGATATACTGTGATGTTCTGGGTTCAGGCGTAAGTTCCGATGCTTATCACATCACAGCCCCCAGACCTGACGGCGAAGGCCAGATGAGCGTTATCAGACGTGCCATAAAGAATTCAGGTCTTGATTTTACTGACATAGATTATGTCAATGCACACGGTACGGGAACGGCCAAGAACGATGAGTCAGAGTTCCTGTCATTAAGAACATCTTTTGCCGACAACGATCACGTATCAGTCAGTTCAACGAAGTCCATGACCGGCCACTGCCTCGGCGCAGCAGGTGCTATAGAAGCCGTGTTGACCGTAAAGGCATTAACGGAGTGTAAGCTCCCGCCAACGACGGGTTATTCCGACGAGGATCTCAAGGTCCTTAAGGAGAAATCCGGCGATATCGATTTTATTGCGAATACTCCCCGCGAGAGAGCTGACGTCAAATATGCGATGTCCAATTCTTTTGCTTTTGGAGGCAATAATGCGAGCATCGTTTTCGCTAAAGATCCAAATAAGCTCAATCTTCTGTGTCCCAAGCAGGACTTATATGTTACCGGCATCGGCATCGCAGCAGGTGAGCTCGATGAAGCCACCAACACTTATACAGTTAAGATGGACGGCGATACGTTCAAATCCTACGGTGTAAAGACAGCTTTCTTAAGAAAGCTCGACAGGCTCTCACAGCTTCAGCTCTTAAGCGGAGTCAAGGCTCTTGAAGATGCCGGCATCACTGTAAACGGAGAAAATGAGGATAAGATCGGAATCTGCATCGGAACCACAGACGGACCGATGACCGAGATTGCAAACTTCCAGAAGGAGATAATCAGGGAAGGCATCGAGAAGGGAAGCGCGTTCGCTTTCCCGAACACCGTTTACAATGCTGCAGGCGGATACCTGAGCATCTTTACCGGCATCAAGGGTTATAACGTTACCATTGCCAACGGTTTCCAGTCCGGCCTTCAGAGCATCTGCGCTGCTGCAGGCGCCATCATGTTCGGTTACGAGAACATAATGCTGGCTTCAGGAACGGATGAATGCACTGATATAGACATTGATCTATATAATGACCTTGGTCTTACCGGCGAAGGCGTGACACTTGGTGAAGGTTCTGTTACATGTGTTATCGAGAAGGATTCCAGCGCGGCGGAAAGAGGCGCAAAGCGTTATGCGAAGATCGCCGGCTTCTCTTCCGCGAGAGACACCTCGGGTGACAGGCTGAATAATTCGAGACTTTCAGAGACAGCTCTTACCAAAGTCATTGAAAACGTTTTGGAAGAAGCAGGTCTTAAGGCCGAAGACATTTCATGCATTTATGGCTTCGGTAACGGAAGCACTAAGCTGGATGATTTTGAGATGGAAGTTTATAAGAAGATCTTCGGAGACGGTATCGAAGTAAAACTCATAAAGAAAGAATTCGGTGAAGCAAGAGCTGCATCCGCATCACTCCAGTTCGCAAAACTTGCACAGGATATCCATGACGGAAAGTTCGAGAACGGAATAGCTGTCTCATGCGGAACGAGCGCACTCTATTCGGCATTGCTTCTTACAAAGGCGTGAGAAAGAGGACATCAGTATGAGCAAAACAGCAGTTGTAACAGGCGGCTCAAGAGGTATTGGCAAAGCCATTGCATTGAAGCTCGCTCAGGAAGGGTATGACATAGCCCTCAATTACGCGAGCAACGATGATGCGGCAAAGGCTGCACAGGAAGAAATCAAGGCTCTCGGCGTAAACTGTGAGATCTACAAGGCAGACACATCCGATATCGCCCAGGTAAAGGCGATGTTCAAGGAGATCAAGAAGGCTTTTGAGACTATCGATGTCCTTGTAAACAATGCGGGAGTCGTCGATGATGCTTATCTTCTTATGATCAGACCGGACTCTCTCGAGAGGAGCCTTTCCATCAACATCAAGGGTTATATCAACTGCGCACAGGCGGCAAGCCTTAAGATGTGTTCTCAAAAGAGCGGAAAGATAATCAATGTGTCTTCCGTTAGTTCCATCCTCGCAGTGCCCGGCCAGACCGTCTACAGCGCTACAAAAGGCGCAGTCAATTCCATGACCCAGACGATGGCAAAAGAGCTCGCTCCCTACGGCATCCAGGTAAATGCCGTAGCTCCCGGATTTGTCGGTACGGACATGATCAAGTCCATCCCCGGCGATCTGGCTGAGAAATATCTTGAGAGCGTTCCCATGAAGAGATTCGGCTCTGCTGAAGATGTTGCCAACTGCGTTGCAAGCCTTGTCAGTGATGCTTTCTCATACATGACAGGCCAGGTCATTGTCCTTGACGGAGGTCTTAGTCTGTAAAGATGAAAGTACTTATCTTAAACGGCAGTCCCAAGATAGAACGCAGCAACACGCTCAACGTAACGAATGCCTTTGTTTCCGGGTTCCCTGAAGGCACGGAAGTCAAAAGGATAGATATCTATGCAAAGGATATTAAGCCCTGCAGAGGCTGCTTTGCATGCTGGGCATCCTCTGACGGAACATGCGCCATTAAGGACGACATGGCTGAGATAATCGCTGCCATCAAGGAAGCGGATGTCATCATCGAGAGTTTCCCGCTGTATTTCTACGGCATGCCTTCACAGCTCAAGGCAGTCACCGACAGATGCCTTTCTCTTGCAGAGCCCTACATGGGCACGAGGTCTGATGACGGCCAGACATTCAACAAGATGAGAGATCCGTCCATTTTCGAAAAGAAATTCGTCATAATCAGCTCCTGCGGTTATGTGGAACTCGAACCCGTTTATCCTGCACTTCTCGCACAGTATGACTTGATCTGCGGCGGAAGAGACAGATATACATGCATCTTATGTCCCATGGGTGAAGTCTTCATGACGGGCAAAGCTAAAAGGCAGATCAGGGTATATCTCGACGATCTAAAGAAGGCTGGTGCAGAATATTGTGCCAATGACTTTAAGCTCGATCCCGAGACGATCAGGAAACTACAAATCCCACTCCTTTCACCCGAGGGATTTGCTAACCTTACAAGTTCCCATTTAAACGAAGGCGGATGGGCTGCGAGCAGATTCGAAAATTAGTCTAAAAAAGCCGCGGCCTGCGGCTTTTCTATTAATACAAGGAATGATATTTAATTTCAACGCGGAAGGTTACTGCACGAATCTGTAAAGTTTTCTTCGGAGGCATGGAAAATGAGAAGGTTATTAAAGCTTTTAGTTACATTTATATCTGTTTTGATCACTGCTTCGTTATTTTCGCTGGCCGTTCTGGCTGACGGAGATTCAGCGACCGGCTGGCAGGAGAAAGACGGCAAATGGTATTACTACGATGAAGATGGCAAAATGGTAACCGGCTGGCTTTATATTGAAGAAGATGATAGTAGGTATTATCTTCTCCCAACGGGCGAGATGGCAACCGGCTGGCAGGAGATTGGTGATGAGTGGTATTACTTTTTCTCTTCTGGCAAGAGGGCAGAAGGTTGGAATAAGATTGCCGGTGAATGGTATTATTTTGATTGGTACGGAATGGAGACCGACTGGTCTAAGATTAATAATGAGTGGTATTACTTTTATCCGTCAGGCAAAATGGCTCACGATACAACGGTAGACGGATTTACGTTTAACTCCCAAGGTTTGATTGAAAGTGCAAAAGGCAGCAATGATTCCTTCGACTGGGAACTTTCCTCCGGCGGTGAATTAACGGTTTATTGCAGATCAAATACATTGAAAGTTAAGAACAATATTGAGTACGCGGTAATTGTAATAGATTTATCAACCTCTTTGAAAATAAAGAAGGCAGCCGATTCACAATATAACAGTATCGAATTGGTCAGCGGTGATTTTGGTGATTTCTATTATCTGAAAACTGTTGACATATCAGTTCCTGTCGCTTCATTAGGAACCTATGCATTTGCCGGATGCACAAATCTTGAATCAATAACAATTCCTGATTCAGTTACTTCAATTGGAGCTTATGCATTTCAAAGCTGTGAAAGACTTCAATCAGTAACAATTCCAGATTCAGTTACTTCAATTGGAACTTATGCATTTTCTAGTTGTGTAAGCCTCAAATCAATAACTATTCCTGATTCTGTTACAACCTTCGGAAAACAGCCCTTTGGCGGGTGCACCAGCCTGAAAACAGTCAATCTTCCCGATTCTCTTGCTGATTACGCTTACAAAGGCTTGCTTGCAGGAACAGGAATAGAATCAATAGTTATCCCTTCATCAGTTACTTCGATCGCAGAGGAAGCATTTATAGATTGTGATAGTCTTAGTTCAGTAACGATTCCGGATTCAGTAAAGTCAATTGGAAACAGTGCATTTGAAAATTGTGATAGTCTTAGATCAGTAACGATTCCGAATTCAGTAACGTCAATTGGAAAAGGAGCATTTTCAAGTTGTGACTGTCTGAACACTGTTAAGTTATCTGATAATATATCGACTGTACCTGATTGGGCATTCAGTTATTGTTCTAATCTTACAACTGTGTATTTCTCAGCCGGAGTTAAGCGTGTTTCTGCCGGTGCTTTTTATAAATCTCCAGTTAAAGATTTTTATTTTACCGGCACTAAAAATGATTGGGATAAGATAGCAATAACATCTGCTACATATATGCAACGGTACTCTCCAGATGATCCTTATGGTGAACCTGTGGAATTATATGCAGAATCAATGACTGTGCTTTTTAAAGGAACATATATCTATTATTTGAAAAATGAGTGGGTACAGGACAGCAAAGGCTGGTGGTATCGTTATTCTGACGGTTCTTATCCTGTATCCCGGTGGGAAAACATAGATAAAAAGTGGTATTACTTTGATGCTTCCGGTTACATGGTTACAGGCTGGCAGAAAATAGATAGCAGCTGGTTTTTCTTAAATAAAAACGGTGTTATGCAGACCGGTTGGATTGAAGACGGCGGCAAATGGTATTACCTGAAATCTTCCGGTGTCATGGCAACAGGGTGGCAAGAGATAGGTGAGATCTGGTACTACTTCGGCACTAACGGGAAGGTGGCAAAAGGTTGGCAGAAGATCGGCAGCAAGGATTATTACTTCAAGTCGAATGGCTCGATGGCTTCTGATGAATATATCGACGGATACTATCTGGATAAGAGTGGTGCATGGACATACAAACCGAGATCTTCTTGGAAGAAGAATTCAAAGGGCTGGTACTATCAGGATACGTCCGGATGGTATGCAAAGAACGGCACTTGGAAGATCGATGGCAAGAACTACAATTTCGATGCTAAAGGCTACTGCACGAATCCGTAAGATTTCTTGCTTTATTGAAGCAGCAATTAGGGTTGCGGAAATTTCCGCAACCCTAATTAATGACTGATAAACACACTGTAAATAGATTATGCTGACTTATTACCGGCAAGCTCTCTGACTTTTTCGATTGAGAGGCCGGAAAACTCTGCAATCTTCTCGAGTGATAACGAGCCATCATTAATCATCTTTTTAGCATTCTCTATTCTGTCTTTTTCAACAGCTTCATTTCTCATTTCATCTAATATATCGCACATATCATTAACTCCTTCCTCAGTTTCCTTAAACTGTCTGACTCTGTCGGATAACTCTTTGTGGCTATTTTCAATTTCGCAGTTGACAAACATTCGTTCTGGTTTTATTATATTGATAGAACGTTTGTTTGTTTTTGAAGGGAGCCCGTACGATGTCAGAGTTGAAAGAAGTCTTTGCTGCATATAAGAAGTTGTCCTTTACTGACCGAATCGTGTTCTATATGACTCTTTCCAATACCGTAAATGTACATGAGGATAACATTCAGGATTTCCTTATCGAAACACGTATTGCCGATGGTAATACATGCATCTATTGTGAAGGTTCTCATGTTGTTAAAAACGGAAAGCGTAAAGACGGTGTTCAGCGTTTCCTCTGCCGTGATTGCAAGAAGTCATTTATACCGAGTT
>Ga0247611_10005179_pt1 | contig 17476 bp, 17 predicted proteins | sample 177DNAGHGhighgp2_FD_192422 | JGI IMG/M metagenome (GOLD analysis project Ga0247611, IMG submission 192422) | Sheep rumen microbial communities from Palmerston North, Manawatu-Wanganui, New Zealand - 1770 DNA GHGhigh gp2 | ecosystem: Host-associated > Mammals > Digestive system > Stomach > Rumen... | reverse complement strand
GAGAGGTGAAGGTTGTGGCCCGGAAAGATGGCAGGGAGGTGGCCCAGCAGACCATCAAGACCGCTGGTGCCCCAGACCATATCCGACTGTCGTATGACTACCGGGGTAAAACCACAGACTTCATCGTGGTCGAGGTCGTAGACAAGGATGGCAACCTCTGCCCCTGGGCCGATGATGAAATTGTCTTCATCTACGAAGGCGAAGGGGGTATCCTGGGCACCGACAATGGTTGCCAGACCTCGATGGAGCGCTTCACGGCTCCCCGTCGCAAGGCCTTCTTTGGCAAGTGCCTCGTAGTGGCAAAAGGAAAAGGCTCCATCACAGCCAAGTCGGCAACGCTGAAACCTGCATGGATTGAGATTGAATAGGACGATAAGAAGAATTTCCCCGAAACCGTTGGTGGTTTCGGGGAAATATTGTAATTTTGCACGCAAAAAGTGACTGATATGGAAGGAAATATGCAAAATGAGTCTCTGCAGCGTGTGGCACATGAACTGGCTTTGATGGGCGAGAAATTGGGCCGTGCTCTGAAGGAGGAGGAGATAATACCCGTCTTGGAGGTAAGCCTGCCAACCATCAGACCAGAGGTGACGGAGGTGAGACCACAGGCGCTGGAGTGCGATGTGGTGAGATTCCAGAACAATAAGGAGAAATGGGTGGCGCTCGTAGGACTGCTCGATGGCTATCCCTATGAGATATTTACAGGACTCCAGGACGACGAGGAGGGTATCATCCTGCCCAAGACCGTCACCCACGGTAAGATCATCAAGCAGGTGAATCCCGACGGAACGAAACGCTATGACTTCCAGTTTGAGAACAAGCGTGGCTACAAGACGACGGTGGAGGGCCTCTCGGAGAAGTTCAACCCTGAGTACTGGAACTATGCCAAGCTGATCTCGGGTGTGCTGCGCTATCGTATGCCTTTGGAGCATGTGATCAAGTTGGTGGCCTCGCTGTCGCTGAAGGATGAGAGTATCAACACCTGGAAGACGGGTGTGGAGCGTGCGCTGAAGAAGTATATTCCTGGGGTGCATGAGGATGAAATTGAGGATTGAAGATTGAAGATTGAAGGGTCATATATCGTTCTGCGGCATGTCCGTTTCCAGGCCTTTCATGGGGTGATGCCTCAGGAAGGTATAGTGGGAGGCGACTTCGATGTCGACCTGCGTGTGGGTTATCCACTGGAGCGGGCGATGGAGAGCGACGAGGTGAATGACACGTTGAACTATGCGGCGCTGTATGCGCTGGTGAAGCAGGAGATGAAGCAACCCTCGAAGTTGCTGGAACATGTGGCTGGCAGAATCGTGGCCGCCATCGATAAGACATTTCCGCTGGTGACCTCCATCGACCTGACCCTGACGAAGCTGAATCCCCCGATGGGGGCCGACTGCGAGGGTGCTGGAGTGGAAGTGCATTGGAAAAGGTAAAAAGGTAGAAAAGTAAATAGGTAGGAATTGAGAAGGTTTTTAATTGTTTTGATATCGATGCTCTGTGTGGCAGGAATGATGAGCGCTGCACAGAATAAGACTTTTACGCTGGTGATTGATGCGGGTCATGGCGGTGGCGATACTGGAGCCAAGGGAGCCATCTCGTATGAGAAGAACCTGACGCTGAAGTTTGCCCTGGCCTTCGGACGCCTCGTGGAACAGAGGTGCCCCGACGTGAAGGTGATTTATACCCGAAAGACGGATAAGTTTGTGGAACTCTATCGTAGGGCAGAGATTGCCAACAAGGCAAAGGCCGACCTCTTTATATCGTTCCATATCAATGCGCTGCCCAAAGGTAGGATTGCCCGTGGATTCCAGACCTACACATTAGGAACGAGCAAACGTACGGGTAAGAAGACGGGCGTGATGGAGAATCTGGAAGTGGCCAAGCGCGAGAACGCTGTGATCTTCCTTGAGAAGGACTATCAGCAGACTTATCATGGCTACGACCCGAACTCCCCGGAGAGTAACATCATGTTTGAGTTTATTCAGGACAAGAACATGGAGAACAGCGTTGAGCTGGCGAAGTATATGCAGAAATACGTCTGTGAGGCTACGGGGCGTCAGAATATGGGTGCCCAGCAGGATAATCTGGCTGTGCTGCGCCTCTCGTCGATGCCAGGTTGTCTGATAGAACTGGGCTTTATCTCCACAAGGGACGAGGAGCAATATATGAACTCCAAAGCCGCTGAAGGGCAGTATGCAAGAGGTGTGTTTAATGCTTTCCTGGCTTATCGGAAGCGTCATGGCGGGAATATCACCATTCCTTATATTCCTGCAAGCGAGCCCCAGCCAAGGTCAAAGTCGAAGCGCGAGGTGGTGCCGGAGGTTGTGGCCCAGGAGCCTGTTGTGCCAATGGATACTGTGGTCAAGGAGCCAGAGACGGTGGCAGAGGAGTTAGTAGTCGCTCCAGTGGTACAGCCTGTAGCCAGCCCTGCGGAACCTGTGGCTCAGCCTATTAAAGAACCTGTTGCGGATCCTGTCGCTAAACCTAAGGAGGAACCTGTGGCAGTAAAACCCGTGGAGGAGGCGCCAGTGTTTAAGGTACAGATTCTGGTGAGCTCGTCTCGACTGCGATCTACGGATGCGCGCTTCAAGGGATTGTCTGGTGTGGCCAGCTATCAGGAAGGCGGCATGTTTAAGTACACCGTTGGTTGCTCTGAGGATTATCATGAGATTTATCAGTTAAGGAAGTCGATCGTGGATAAATTCCCGCAAGCGTTCATCGTGGCCTTCAGAAACGGAGTCCGCATGGATGTGAATGAAGCAAGAAAGATAAAGGTGAAAAAGTAAAAAAGGTAAGGATATGAAGAAGTTTTCAAAGGAGATTCAGATTGCGCTCGTAGCCATCGTAGGTGTGGTGGTGCTGTTTTTCGGACTGCAGTACCTTAAGGGCAAGACGCTCTTCTCGACAGACAATAATTACTATGTGAAGTTTAGTGATGTCAGTGGATTAAGCGCTGCCAGCCCCATCTATGCCAACGGCTTCAAGGTGGGTGTCGTTGAGGACATCGTGTTTGACTATCAGCACCAGAGCAACATCGTGGCAAGGATTGGTATAGACAATCAGTTGGCCGTACCTGTAGACAGTAGGGCTGAGATTCTGACTGATCTGATGGGTAATGTGAAGGTGGAGCTGGTGATGGGTACTGGTGCCGCCATTGCCCCAGGTGATACCATTTTCGGCTGTCAGCACGAAGGTGCTCTGGGACAGGCGGCAGGTATGGTTCCGCAGATTGAGCAGATGCTGCCTAAACTCGACTCTATCCTGGCGAGTATCAACATGCTGTTGGCTGATCCCGCCATTGCGAATTCCTTGCATAACATCGATCAGATTACTGCGGACTTGACGAAGACCTCGCACGACCTGAATGCATTGACCACCAGTCTGAACAGTCATATGCCCCAGATGCTGGAGAATGCTGATGGGCTGCTGGCAAATACCAATCAGCTGACGAAATCGCTGAACGATCTGGACATCTCCTCAACAATGGCCAGCGTGAACACTACACTGAAAAATGTAGAGCAGATGACTAACCAGTTGAACAGCAAAGAAGGTACATTGGGACTGCTGATGAGAGACCCGAGCCTCTATTCCAACCTCAATGCTACGATGATGCATGCCGACTCGCTGATGATAGATCTGAAGGCTCATCCAAAACGCTATGTACACTTCTCAGTTTTCGGCAAAAAAGATAAGTAATTTAAAATTTGTCTAAATAAGCAGAAAGATTCATTTGTTCGCTGAATGTCGGTTTATCGTGCCTTTTAGAGGCCTATGAATTTGTTATATTGCGGAATATCAACCAGTTACATTTCTGCAAGTGCTATTTTGGGCACAATATAGCGTGAAACACCCTAAATGCCCATTCTGTAACGAGTTACGGAGGTTTGTACACACGAAGGGTAAAAAGACGGATTTGCAGGATTGAAAAAAAAGTGCGAACTTTGCACTCACAATTATAAATCAACAAGCCAACGTCTTGTTTAAATTAGAAACTATAACGCCAAATGAAAGATAGTCACCAGGCGCTCTGGGACAACTGCCTGAAACTGATTCAGGCAAACGTTACTGAGCAGCAGTTTAAAACGTGGTTTGCACCACTCACCCTCGAGTCTTACTCGGAGGATGAGCACAAGCTTTTGGTGCAGGTTCCAAGTCCGTATGTGTACGAGTACTTGGAGCAGTACTACGCTGGACTATTAAGTAAGGTACTCGCACGCGTATTCGGTTCTGGGGTGACGCTTACCTATAGACTGATGACCGTGCAGTCGGCTGCCCCTGGCGTTGTAGACGTGGAGAGTGATGGACCTGGCCTCGATATCGCCCAGCCCGCCCCCATGGGCAACAAGGCACCCCACACGTTGGATAGTGTGACGCCTGCACTGAATCCTCAGCTCGATCCGAAGAAGACCTTTCAGAACTTCATTGAAGGCGACAGCAACAAACTGTCACGTACGGTAGGTCTTTCCATTGCTGAGCATCCGGGCAAGACCACGTTCAACCCCTTCTTTATCTACGGACCTTCGGGTTGTGGTAAGACACATCTGATCAATGCCATTGGCGTGCGCTGCAAGGAGACCTATCCGCAGAAGCGTGTACTCTATGTCAGTGCCCGTCTGTTCCAGGTGCAGTTCACGGACTCTGTCCGTCAGAATACGACCAACGACTTCATCAACTTCTATCAGTCGATCGATGTGTTGATTGTGGATGATATTCAGGAGTGGATGAACTCGCCGAAGACGCTCGATACGTTCTTCCACATCTTCGATCATCTGTTCCGTCTTGGTAAGCAGATTGTTTTGGCCAGCGACCGTCCTCCCGTGGATCTGCAGGGTGTGAAGGACCGTCTGTTGACACGCTTTGCCTGCGGTCTGATTGCAGAGTTGGAGAAGCCCAATACACAGTTGTGTATCGATATTCTGAATGCTAAGTGCCGTCGTGACGGCCTGAAGATTCCCGCAGATGTGATTGATTTCATTGCCCAGACAGCCAATGGCAGCGTGCGTGACCTGGAGGGTGTGGTGAATTCGCTGATGGCATATTCAATTGTCTATAACTCGAATATTGATATGCATCTGGCTGAGCGTGTCATCATGCGTTCGGTGAAGATTGACGACCGTCCACTGACTATCGACGATATTCTCGAGAAGGTATGCCACCATTATGGTGTCAGTCAGCAAAGCGCCTTCAGCAAGAGCCGTAAGCGTAATTACGTGCAGGTGCGCCAAGTTTCGATGTATCTTGCACAGAAGCACACGAAGCTATCAGCCGCACGTATCGGAATGTTAATAGGCAATCGTGACCACTCGACGGTGATTCACAGTTGTAATACCATCGAGAAGCGTATGAAGGTAGACAAATCGTTCCTTGATGAAATCAATAGTATAGAAAACTCCTTTAAGCTGAAAAAATAACAAATAATCCCCATCCACTCGGATGGGGATTATGATTATAGGGAGAGGTTCATTCCCACAATGAGCCATCGGCCTGGTTCCTCGACATGCCCAAAATCTACGTAGTCTTTATCGAAGAGGTTGTTGGCCTCAAGATACAACTTCCATTTCTTTTGTTGCCACGACAGGCGGGCATCGACGAGAGCGTATGGCAGGTAATCCTGTACGATGCCGTCAAAGTCGGTGTATTGACCCACACGGTCTTGCCAGCGGAAGTTCAGACCGAGGGTCAATTGTTTCCAAAGGGGGAATAGGGCATTGGCCACAAACTTATGGCGCAGGTATTCTAAAGCGTATTGCGACACGATATTCGGCTCCTGTTCTTTATCCTGATCAATGTAACTGTAGGAAGCAGAGAATTGAGAGTTAAGAATTGAAAGCTGGGCTTTGACCTCGAAACCAAGGCTGTTTACTTTCGTGTGGTTGACGCTTTGCCATACAGCCTCGTCTCCCAATGAGGTATCCATGATCCAGTCGATCATATTACGACCACGGTGATGCCAGAGAGTGGCGGATATCGTCAGCGTTTGCTGGCTATATTGAGCACCAACCTCAAAGGCTTGCATCTCTTCGGGCTTCAGGTGGGGATCGGCTGCATAACCCTGAAGCTTGTAATACATCTCTGTGAATGAGGGCATGCGGAGAGAGGTGTTGTAGGAAGCGTGGAGCGTCCAGTGGGTGTCAGGACGATAGCTGACGTCGATGCCTGGGTAGATGGTCATGTTCATGTTGCTCCAGGTGTTCTTCACTGCCACGAGACCTGCAGATACCGTCAGATGTTCTAACAACAGGTTGTGCTCCAAGTAACCGCTGATGTTCGTGCGGTTCAAGCCTAATGTATAGTCGCGGTTTGTACCTTTGATAGCGTGAGGCTCTGAAAGGGGCTCACCGAGATTGCCACTCATGAGGTCTTCGTTTCTGATCTCCGCACCGAAGGCTGTACGCCCTGCTGCCCAGTCGAAATAACTGCTCAGATTGATACCATAGATATCTGTGCGGTTATAGTTGTACTTCATCTTCTCAGGATGGTTACGATATCCTTCATAGCGGTCGTAGTTCTGATTCCAGTAGATGCTAGGCATCAGGCGTAGCTTACCGATATATGTCTCTGCTTGAATGGCCGAGTAGAGTTTTGTAGTGTGCTCATACTGGTCATCGGCCTGCCATTTCGGTGAGGCATAAAAGGTGCTGGAGCCCCAGCCTTTGTCTGCAATACCGAGGTGCCAGCGGATACGTACGTCATTGTCAGCGTATTGTCCCTGATAGAATGCTTTCGAACCGCTGAAGTCGGTATTCAGCGTCCCCGCCTTCGAACGTGAGTAGCCGTCGCTACGATTATAGCCCGCACTCACCTGGTTGTTCCATGATCCTTGTCGCAGGTTGGCGCGTGCACTTACCTTGCCGTAGCCATAACTGCCACCTTCCACTGTCACGTCAGCACTTGTAGCAGGGGCTGGTCTCGTCACGATATTGATGGCTCCTACGAGTGACGAACTTCCGTAGATTCTCCCTGCAGGACCTTCAAGTACCTCAATGCGTACAATTTCGCTCAGATCTATTGGCAAGTCCATCGCATTGTGCCCCGTCTGCGGGTCACAGATGTTGATGCCGTTGAGCAAGAGAATCACCTGATCCTGCGTACCGCCACGGATGGAGATGTCTGTCTGAGTGCCGATGGGACCGCGCTGACGTACATCTACGCCAACAGCGTATTTGAGCAAATCGTTAATACTTTGTACTGGAGCCTGCGCAATATCTGCACGATCCAGTACAGTGACCATTCTCGCAGCCTGACTTTTCGTCAGGGGCGCCCTCGAGCCGGTGATACTGACCTCCTCGAGCATCATCTCGCGAGCCGTCGTCATCGAGGCAGAGTCACTCACCACGGGATCCGTGCTGACACTCTCTGCAGAGGCATAGGTCAGTGTGGCTACTGAGAGCACACTGCATACCACCTCGCGCCCCAGACAGGCAAAAAGCGAGTAGCCCTTGTTTCCGAAATGTCGGAACACCAGGACCTGGCGCTTCATGTTGAAAATTGGTTTGTACATTTGTTATAAATTAAAAAAGGAATATTTATGGCATTTCTTGCCAATAAGAATAAGTCTACTTTCTGACGTAGTCTACAAACGAATAGCGGAAGTCGTGACGATCGTCTATAGGATGGTCTTCACGACTTTCTTCTTGCCACTCGTCCTTGTACTCAGGGAAAAAAGTGTCGGCTTCAACAGGGGTGTCGTCAATCTCTGTGAGACAGAGACGGTCGGCCATAGCCAGGGCTTGCTGGTAGACGCTGGCCCCTCCGATGATGTAGATATCCTCATCTGAAGAACAATGGGCGATGGCCTCTTCCAGCGAGGGATAGACATCGCAGCCTGGAAAAGCCTTGGCACTTCGGCTTAGCACGATGTTACGACGATTAGGCAGGGCTCCTTTGGGGAGGGAGAGAAAGGTGTTGCGCCCCATGATGATGGTATGACCTGTGGTGAGTGCCTTAAAGCGCTTCAGGTCATTGGGGAGCCAATAAATCAGTTTGTTCTTCAATCCGATGGCTCTGTTGTTCGCCACTGCTGCAATAATCGATATCATACACTCACTTCTGCTTTAATATGGGGATGGGGATCGTAACCTATGAGCTCAAAGTCTTCGAACTGGAAGTCGAAGAGCGACTTGACATCGGGGTTAAGCTTCATTTGTGGCAATGGCCTCGGCTCTCGTGTCAATTGGAGCTTGGCTTGCTCGATATGGTTCAGGTAGAGGTGGGTGTCGCCCGTCGTGTGGATGAAGTCCCCAGCCTTGAATCCCGTTACCTGTGCCATCATCTGGAGCAAGAGGGCGTAAGAGGCGATGTTGAAGGGTACGCCGAGGAAAGTATCAGCCGAGCGCTGGTAGAGTTGCAGCGAGAGACGGTCATCGGCCACATAGAACTGGAAGATGGTGTGGCATGGGGGCAGGGCCATCTTATTCACCTCGGCCACATTCCACGCCGAGACAATCATACGACGGGAGTTAGGATTGTTCTTCAACTGATCCAGCACATACTGTATCTGGTCGATAGTCCCCCCGTTATAATCGGGCCATGAGCGCCACTGGTGACCATATACAGGTCCCAGCTCACCATTCTCGTCAGCCCACTCGTTCCAGATCCTGACACCATGTTCCTGCAGGTATTTCACGTTGGTGTCGCCCTTCAAGAACCATAACAGTTCGTAGATGATACTTTTCAGGTGGAGCTTCTTCGTGGTGAGCAGAGGGAAACCGTCGTCGAGGTTGTATCGGCTCTGGGTGCCGAAGATACTGATGGTGCCTGTACCGGTACGGTCGCCTTTCTCAGTGCCTTCGGTAAGGATGCGGTTCAGAATGTCTAAATACTGTTTCATATCTTGTCATTTATCATTTATCATTCATCATTTAGAAGCACCTTTGGTGCTTCGCCCGGCAGATGCGTGGTCTTGATGCGCCAGGGCTTGGGATAGAGGTTGTTGGCGCGGTTGCCGATATTCTTGGCAGGTCCCAGTGCGAATCCTTTGTAGGCGATGGTCACGATGCCACGGGGTGTATCGGGAGGCAATACCAGTGCCTCGCCCCGGAGATACCTGAGTGCCTCGGGGTAGGAGAGACTGATGGGCTCTCCTGTGGGGAAATCAATCGTCAGCGGTTTTAACGGGAGTTGTTTCCTCTTATCGTGAGAAGACGTGCCCTTTTTCCTCACCACAGCCATGAACAGTCCTTCTCCTCGGGTGATGCCAGGAATGAAACGATAGACGGGCATAGGAAAGCCCTCGAGTAGCGAACCCGTGATATGCCATTCCGGCTGTGTGGGAACTTCCATCAACTCCGCATCGTAAGTCTCGAGAATCCACCGTATGTTCTCTTCGTTCTCCTTTATATTAAAGGTACACGTACTATATATTAGCAATCCCCCGGGATTCAGGCACTCCCATGCATCGGCCACGATGTCGCGCTGCAGTCGCCAGCACTTTTCCACATTTTGCAGACTCCACTCGCTGATGGTGGCAGGATCCTTGCGGAACATGCCTTCGCCAGAGCAGGGTACGTCGCAGAGTATCACGTCGAAGCTGGCCTTCGCCTTTCGGAAGTCGCGAGGGTAGGCGTTGGTGACGCTGCATTTAGGATAGCCCCACTTCGTGATGTTCTCCAACAGAATCTGTGCACGGTTAGCGATAGGCTCATTACTTACCAGTGTACTGCCTGCAGGTAATACGCTGATGGCAGCCGTAGACTTCCCGCCAGGGGCGGCACAAAGGTCGAGCATCGCCACGGGGGCTTTGACAAACTGTCGCAATACATGGGTGACGAACATCGACGCCGCCTCTTGCACATAATAACACCCGGCATGAAAGAGCGGGTCGAACGTAAACTGTGGCCGCCCATCTAAATAGTATCCCTCTTCGCACCACGGCACCTTTTCAAATCGTACACGACTTCTGTCCCCATGTGCGATTTTCTGCGGATTCAGACGAATGCTTGTGGGAGCATCCTCGTTGAATGCCTCCAACAATCGGATGAAGCGCTCTTCGCCCATGACCGACCTTGTCTCTCGGATGAAATCCTCGGGTAATTGCATATTTTGGATGCAAAATTAAGAAAAATATGGGAAATATCACTATCTTTGCAACTAATTTCTATCTTGTTTCGTCAAATAGACAAAAGAAACAAGTAAAACAGACGGATATAAATGAGAATAAGTATGAAACAGTATTTAATTGCAATCGCCATGGTGCTCACGCTTAGCATGAATGCTGACGCTGCAGCACAGAAACACCGCCATACTCCTCGTACGGAGCAGGTGGACACTACTAAAAACAATCAGGACGCAATCGAAGCCTTTTCTGACACAACCAATGTTGCTAATTCAGAGGATGCTGAGGACGACCAGTACATTCAGAGCCGTCGCCACACCACTCACCGCGTCAGCGGCTTCCCAGGAGTCTTTAATAACCTCGACGGAGATGACATCGCAGGCATGCTCTTCGTACTGCTGATCATTCTGATCATGTTCCTGGCTGCACCGATAGGTATCATCATCGCCATCTTCTACTTCGTGAACAAGAACCGCAGGGAGAAGTACAAACTGGCACAGATGGCCATGCAGAACGGACAACCTATTCCTGATCAGCTGCTGAAGGAAAATACAGCCGCGATGACGAAAGACGACTACGAAACAGGCCTCCGCCAGATGTTCACAGGTGTTGGCTTAGCCATCTTCCTGGGTATCATCATCGGAAATCTGGGAATAGGCATCGGTGCCCTGGTATTCTTCATCGGACTCGGAAAGTGGTACGTAGCGCGCCAGGCCAGGAATGAAGCCCCGAGAGATTTTCAAGATTATAACAACTATAAAATGAACAACAATGAACAAGAGACTGACACGCTCTAACGACAGAGTATGGGCTGGGGTTTGCGGCGGCATTGCCGAGTATCTGGATTTCGACCCCGTATTGGTTAGAATAGCATACGCTTTCCTGACACTCTTCACAGCCTTCAGCGGATTGATCTTCTATATCGTGCTGTGGATTGTGATGCCGGAAAAGAACCTTTTGGAAAAGTAAAAAAATAAAAAGGTAAAAAGGTGGCGGATCTCAGCGATATCTCTCTCGTAACCCAGGTGGCGGTACTGCACAACAAGAAGGCCTTCGACCAGCTTGTTAGGAAGTATCAGTCACCTGTGCGTCGTTTCTTCCTGAATCAGACGCTGGGCGACGAGCAGCTGAGCGACGACCTTGCCCAGGAGACTTTCATCAAGGCCTATGTGAACATCACGAAGTTCCGAGGTATGTCGAGCTTCTCTACATGGCTCATGCGCATTGCCTACAACGTGTTCTACGATGATGTCCGTTCCCGTAAGCAGACCGAAGATATCGATACCAGTTCGGCGGTTCGGCAGTCCTCGAAGTCCGGCGACTCCAACCTGAAGATGGATATCCATGCAGCCCTGGCCCTGTTGAAGCCCGATGAACGCAGCTGCATCACCCTGCAGCTTATCGATGGTTATCCGGTCGACCAGATTAGCAAGATTACGGGGATTAACGAGAATACGGTGAAATCTCACCTGAAGAGAGGAAAAGACAAAATGGCAAACTATTTAAAGGAAAATGGCTATGACCGATAAAGACAATATCATGATAGAGGAATTCTTCAAGCAGGCTGCTCAGCAGCAGATTGAAGACAACGGCTTTACGGAGCGGGTGATGAAGAGCCTGCCCGAGACCAGTGCAGAGCGCGTGCGCCGTCTGTCCAGACTGTGGACCATCTTCTGCGGTGTCGTGGGCGTGGTGCTCTTCTTCGTGTTCGGAGGTTGGCAGATCCTGCAGGGTCTGTTCTACGGAGGCTTGCGCATGATGCTGGGATGGCTCGAGGTGTTGATGGTAACAGCTCCAACCACAGAGATACCCGTCAATCCGTGGGTGGTTCTGCTGCTGTTGGCTTTTGTATTAATCTTCCTGCCTTATCAAATAGCCCGTAAGTTGTACGTAATACAATAAACTCCGTGCGCCGGTTTAGCTGGTGACACTGTTCCTGCTGTTCCTCTGGGAGCGTGGCAATAAACTCCTCGGTGAGTATATCGCCCTCCTTGAGGAACGGATATTTTTCTGCCACCTTACGCTTGATGCGCTTGGGCTTGCCTTCGCCATACCCCTTGGGCGTGAGACGGTCTGAAGCAATGCCGTGCTGAATCAGGTAGTTCACCACGCTCTCGGCTCTTCGCTGCGAGAGGGCTTCGTTGTATTGGTCGGAACCTCGGCAGTCGGTATGGGCAGAGAGCTCGATGGTGACGTTGGGGTTCTCGTTCAACAATCTGACGAGTTCGTCAAGGGCTGTTGCTGACTCCGGGCGAAGGGTGGCCTTATTGAAGTCGTAGAAGATGTTCTCTATGAGCACTGGGGCGGAGATGTTGGCCAGGGGGAATTGCAGCACATGCTCCTCCGAGGTCTTTGCGGGAGCCACGCTGATCTCCTGCTGATGGTTCAGAAATCCCTTACAGGTAGCCAGCAGCACGTAGTCCACGCCTGGCTTGATTTCCTGTGTAAACGATCCGTCACCGCGTACGCTGAGTTTCAGGTTCGTACCGTCATTGCCCACCATATATACCTGTGCGGCAGGCAGCTCATAGCCGTCCTGCTCATACACCCAGCCTTTCACGGTCTGTATGATCTCCGGATTGTAGAAGCTGTAGATGTGGTCGTTGCCGCGCTGGTCGCCACGACTGGAACAGAAGAATCCCTGGTTGCGCTTGCCTTCGAACGTCATGCCGAAGTCATCACCTTGGGAGTTTACGGGAAAGCCCAGATGTTCCAGTTGATGGCCTCTGGCAATGTAGATGTCGAGACCTCCGAAGCCTGGGTGGCCGTTGCTAGAGAAATACAGGTCGCCGTTGGGACGGAAAGTAGGAAACATCTCATCGCCGGCTGTGTTGACAGGCTTGCCGAGATTCTCCACCACGCCAGCTTCTCCATGGCTGAGCAGACGGCAGCGCCAGATGTCGAGTCCGCCCATACCTCCAGGCATGTCACTGACGAAATAGAGCCATTCGCCATCAGGCGAGACGGCGGGGTGGGCATAGCTGCAGGTGGTATCCTTCGAGATGGTGAGCTCGCGGGGTTTCGTCCAGGTGGCATCGCTGCGTTCCGACACCACGATGGTGGCATAGCGTGGATGGGTGGGGTCGGTCTTACACTGGGTGAGATACATCGTCCTGCCATCAGGCGACAGACAGCAGGCACCCTCGTCAAAGTCGGAGTTCAGTTCCGAGTCGATGCTCTGGGGTTTGCTCCATCGGCCCTGGTCGTCCTTCTGCGAGAGGAAGATGTCTGCGGCCTTGGCACCTGTGATCCCGCTCCAGTCGTCGCCTTGTGCCTGGTTACGGGTGGAGGTGAAGTAGAGCAGGTTATTGTCGTCACCGCCTATCATGGGTGAGTAGTCGTCTCGGCGGGAGTTAAACACGTCCATCCGCTTCACGATATAGGCCGAACCCTCCTTCTTCCATGCTGGTGCCATCTGTGCCGACTTCAGGCCGTTCTTCACCCGCTCATCGCCGGGCAGTGAGTCGTTGGCGGTTAGGAATGCTTTGGCAGCCTCCTTATAATTGCCGTTCTTCAGGTAGAGTTGTCCGAGGTAGAGGTGGGTAATCGAGTCGGCCTTCTTGTAGCGCACCACGTTGTTATAGGCGTTGATGGCCTTGGTGGTGGCATTGATGCGCCGGTAGCACTCTGCGAGTTTCTGGGCGCGCTGGCCTCGCAGGTCTCTCTCCTTGGCGGGTGTCTGCGAATAGGCTTTCCTGTATTGTTCTGCGGCGTTGTAATATTCTCCGATGGCGTAGAACTGGTCGCCTTTCTTCATAGCCTTCTCTGCTCCGCAACTCAGAAGGAGCAGGGAGCAGAGGGCGATGTATAGGATGTATAGATGTCTTCGCATACCTTATTAATAACGCATGAGGCATGCGGATTATTATTTTGGGCAGCTGTTATTTCACGCTGGCGAACGACCTTTCGATGTCCGAGGCGGTAATCTCCGTCAGCTGACGGTCGGAGAGGTTCGACTTTCCTTCCAGACGGTTGGCTTGCATCTGTATGGCCTTCTCAAACACGTTGCGCACATATCGGGCATTACCGAAGTTCCTGTCTTTGTGCTCTACGGCGTAGTCTAGTTTCTCCTTCAGCAGCGTGTCGGCCTCGTCAGAGATGGTATACTGGTTCTTCTTCATATACATGTGGAAGATCTTCACCAGTTCTTGGGCCGAATAGTCGGGGAAATTGATATAGCGGTTGAAACGCGACTGCAGTCCGGGGTTCGAGTCGATGAATCGCTTCATCTCGTTGGTATAGCCGGCGATGATCACCACCAGCTTGTCGCGATCGTCCTCCATGCGCTTCAGCAGGGTCGAGATGGCCTCCTGTCCGTAGTCCTGACCATTGCCCTCGGGCACGAGTGCATAGGCTTCGTCGATGAAGAGCACACCGTTGAGTGCCGAGTCTACGATTTCGTTGGTCTTGGTGGCTGTCTGACCCACGTATTCTGCAACCAGTCCCGAGCGGTCAGTCTCCACGGTATGGCCTTTCTTCAGGATACCCAGGTCCTTGTAGATACGTGCCACGATGCGGGCCACGGTGGTCTTACCTGTACCAGGACTACCCGTAAACACCAGGTGGTACGAGAGCTTCGGAGTCTTCAGCCCCTTCTGCTGGCGCTGCTTCTGCAACTTGACGAAGTTGGCCAGCGATTTCACCTCCTGTTTCACGCTCTCGAGTCCAATCAGGTCTTCCAACTCCTGATAGGGGTCTGTGTCGAGCACGGGGTTAATCACCACACTGTCTTTCTTTTCCTCCGTCTTCTGTTCGGTGGTCTCAGCGGTGGTCGATTCCTCATCCTTCTCTTCTTCGTCTGTGGGAACCAGCATGGTGAAGATGCCTAGCAGCACGAAGACGATGGCTGCCGCCCACTTGTTGTTAATGTTAACATTCATGATCTTATAGTTTTTAGTGATGTATACAGAAAATAGACAAAATAGGGTAGCACATAGAAGAACATATCCCAACGGTCGGCCACACCAGGCAGCAGCAATAATTGCTGCATCATTTCCGAGAGCACACCGAGCGCAGGAATCAATCCCGCCCATAAGAGGCGTTTGCCGATGGGCTCGCCCATGGTCAGTGCGTGGATGAGCATGATATAGGCTCCCGACCATAGTCCTCCCGGCAGGTTGTAGACCACCCATTCTGGGAATTGCCATTGGCTGATGGCCTCCCGTACGCCTTCCAGACCGTTAGCTCCCGCATGGTCGAGCAGCAGATTGATAAGCGTCTGTCTGGAGCGGAACAGGATGTAGATCATTCCGCCGATGAGCAGCAACAGCAGGCTGCCCCATAGCCAGGGTTTGCGCTTCCGTATTGTCATTTCGGCGATTTTATCTTCTTCAGCTCGGCATCTGTCAGCACGGTCACCCTTCGGTTGCTGGTGTCGGTCATCACCTCGTGCACAATCTCGGCCACCTGCTGTTTCAGTTCCTCAATAAACTGTTGCGGGTCGTACTTCTGGTGCTCAATGTCACGCAGCTTCTTCTCCCAGATACCTGTCAGCTCACAGCTCTTCAGCAGCTCCTCCCTAATCAGGTCTATCAGTTCTATGCCAGTGGGTGTGGCGATGAGGCGTTTCTTGTCGCGCTTGATGTAGCGGCGCTTAAACAGGGTCTCGATGATGCCTGCCCTTGATGAGGGTCGTCCGATGCCGTTTTCCTTCATGGCGGCGCGCAGGGTCTCGTCCTCCACAAACTTACCTGCCGTCTCCATGGCCCTCAGCAGCGAGGCCTCATTATAATAAGGTGGGGGCGTGGTCCACTTCTCCGTCAGTGTCGGCTTATGCTCGCCGCTCTCGCCTTTTACGAAGGTGGGCAGTGTGCGCTCCTCGTCGTCGCCCTTCTTCTCTTCCTCGTCTTTCTGCTTCTCCTTGCCCTGCACCACGCGCCAGCCCGGATCCAGAATCTCCTTACCCGTCACCTTGAACTCAATACCGTCCACCTCTCCTAGGACCGTCGTCGTCGAGAACTTACAGTCGGGCAGGAAGACGGCGATAAACCGCCTTGCCACGAGGTCGAACACCTTTTGCTCGGCATCACTCAGGTTGTGTGGTATCACGCCCGTCGGAATGATGGCGTGGTGATCGGTCACCTTCGAGGTGTCGAATACGCGTTTGCTCTTCTTCAGGGGCTTGCCGCCGATGGGCCTGATCAGCTCGGCATAGGGAGCCACCCCGCCGAACTGCGTCTGATAGAGTCCGTTCAGCGTTGGTCCGCACTTGGGGTAGATGTCGTCCGAGAGGTACTGCGTGTCCACACGGGGGTAGGTGGTATACTTCTTCTCGTAGAGGCTCTGTATCAGGTTGAGCGTCATCTCGGCAGAATAGGCATACTTGCGGTTGCAGTCCACCTGCAGCGAGGTGAGGTCGTAGAGCTGTGGCGGCTGCTCCTTGCCCTCCTTCTTCTCCACCTTCGTCACCGTGAAGGGCTTGCCCTCGATGGTCTCAAAAGCCTTCTCGCCCTCCTCCTTCGAGGTGAATTTCCCTTTGGTGGCGGTGAAGGTGGTATCTCGGTAGACGGTTGCCAGCACCCAGTAGGGCTCTGGCTTGAAATGCTCTATCTCCTTCTGTCGGTTCACGATGAGGGCGAGGGTAGGGGTCTGCACGCGCCCAATGGAGAGCACCTGACGGTTCTGACCGTACTTCAGCGTGTAGAGTCGTGTGGCGTTCATGCCCAGCAGCCAGTCACCGATGGCGCGTGAGAGTCCTGCCAGGTAGAGCGGCTGGTAATCCTGCTGGTCCTTCAGGTTGGCGAATCCCTCGCGGATGGCCTCGTCGGTCATCGACGAGATCCACAGTCTCTTCACGGGGCACTTCGCCTGCGCCTTCTGCATCACCCATCGCTGGATAAGCTCTCCCTCTTGTCCGGCGTCACCGCAGTTCACGATGCCGTCGGCAGCCTGCATCAGGCGCTCGATGGTGGCAAACTGCTTCTTGATGCCGTTATCGTCTATCAGCTTGATGCCGAAGCGCTGTGGCACCATGGGCAGCTGTGTCAGTGCCCACGGTTTCCATGCCGGGCTATAGTCGCCTGGCTCCTTCAGGGTACACAAATGTCCGAAGGTCCAGGTCACCTGATACCCGTTCCCCTCCATATATCCGTCGCGCGACGATGTGGCCCCGATAATCCGGGCGATATCTCTCGCCACGCTAGGTTTCTCTGCAATACATACTATCATATCAGGGGACAAAGGTACAAAAAAGTGCGAAGAAAACCAAATATATTTTGGTTTTTCATAAAACGCCCACAAAAACAAGGGCAGACGAACCTAATCGCCTGCCCCTTTTCCTTTGTCATCGTCTACATACCCATGCACGAGGTGGCACCCAGTGCCGTGAGTACGGCCGTAATCACCGACGCTATGATCTGCAGCGTCCACTTCAAAGTCTCCTTCTTTGACATAAATTCCTCCTTTCTGCCTTTTAGGTTCTACATCATT
>Ga0247611_10005178_pt1 | contig 17477 bp, 20 predicted proteins | sample 177DNAGHGhighgp2_FD_192422 | JGI IMG/M metagenome (GOLD analysis project Ga0247611, IMG submission 192422) | Sheep rumen microbial communities from Palmerston North, Manawatu-Wanganui, New Zealand - 1770 DNA GHGhigh gp2 | ecosystem: Host-associated > Mammals > Digestive system > Stomach > Rumen... | reverse complement strand
GGGAAATATAAGATACGAATATTTTTACCCTGCAAACAGTAAAGATACCGTTCTTTTAATAGACAGTTGGGAAAACCAACAAGCACTTGATGTTCATCATGCTTCACCTATGATGGGAAAAATTGCCGAACTCAGAAACAAATACGATTTACACATGAAAGTTGAAAGATATGTTGAAGATGTAAACGGTATTCCAAAATCCGATGATAAGTTTATAAAGAAATAAAAAATCGTTTTGCGATTTTTGAGGTATGGATGTATGGAAGAACAGATGTACGGGAGCGACAACTGCAAAAATTTGTATAACAAATTTAAGCGAGGTTTAATATGTTAAGTTCAAAAGAGTTAATAAAAACAAGAAAAGAAGAAATTATTAATGCCTGCGAAAAACTTTACAAAACGATGAGCTTTAAAGATATTACAATGAAAGTTATAGCCGGTTCAACAACATTTACAAGAACTTCAATTTATAACTACTTTCATACAAAAGAAGAAATTTTTCTTGCATTAACAAAAAAAGAATACGACCTTTGGAACAAAGATTTAACCGAAATAATTGAAAACAATAAAAAACTTTCAAAAGATAACCTTGCAAAAGAAATAGCAAAATCCCTTGAAAAAAGAGAACAAATGTTAAAACTTGTAAGTATGAACCATTTTGATATGGAAGCAAAAAGTCGTCCCGAAATACTTACCGAATTTAAAGTATCTTTCGGCAATTCAATAAAATTGGTTTCACAAATTATAAAGAAATTTTGCCCGAAAAACACAAATAAACAGGTACAAGAATTTGTTTATTCGTTTTTCCCGTTCGTATATGGAATATATCCTTATGCGATAGTAAATGCGGAACAAAAAAAAGCGATGAAAAAAGCAAAAGTCGGTTATACTTATCATACCATTTATGAATTGACATATTCTTGTGTAAAAAAATTGTTATAAATAAAAAAATAAGGAGATATTGTTATGAAAAAAACAGTAGTTTATATCACAACTTTATTCCTGTTAGCAAACGGAATTTGCTTTGCAGGTAATACAAAAAAGGAAAATAAAACCATGACTAACAAAAAAATTGTTCAAACAGCAGGAAGAAACAGTTTGGGATCTTTTGCACCTGAATTTGCTCATTTTAATGATGATGTTTTGTTCGGAGAGAATTGGAACAACAAAGATTTATCTCTTAAGACAAGAAGTTTAATAACGGTTATTGCCTTAATGGCACAGGGAATAACGGATTCTTCTTTAAAATATCATCTTCAAAATGCTAAAAACAACGGTATTACAAAAGAAGAAATTGCGGCCGCAATTACACATACTGCATTTTATGCGGGTTGGCCTAAAGCATGGGCAACTTTCAATTTAGCTAAAGAAGTATGGAATGACGATACTGTTGTATCAACGGAAAAAGAGAAATATGCACAAACGATAATGTTTCCTATAGGAGAGCCGAACACCGCTTATGCAAAATATTTTATAGGACAAAGTTATCTTGCACCTGTATCAACGAAACAAGTAAAGATTTTTAATGTTACATTTGAACCTAAATGCAGAAATAATTGGCATATACACCATGCTAAATCCGGTGGCGGTCAAATGTTAATTGCAGTCGGCGGAAGAGGATATTATCAGCAATGGGGTAAAGAACCGATAGAAATGAAGCCGGGAGATGTTATAAATATTCCCGCAAATGTTAAACATTGGCACGGTGCAGCTCCGGACAGTTGGTTTTCGCATTTGGCAGTTGAAATTGACGGTGTTGAAACATCCAACGAGTGGCTCGAACAGGTTACTGATAAAGAATATAACAAACTGAAGTAAAGGAGTATTCTTTATGGACAGAAGAAAATTTATAAAAAATTCGTTGATTGCAGGGGCAGTTGTTGCAACAGGTGCAATAATGGGAAATTCTGTTTTAAGTGATAATAAAAATTCGGAGAAAAAAATGAAAATTTTGGTTTTAACCGGCAGTCCGAGAAAAAACGGCAATTCAAATATCTTGGCAGACAATTTTATAAAAGGTGCAACGGAAAAAGGACATAAAGTGTTCAGGTTTGACAGTGCATTTAAGGATGTTCATCCCTGCATCGGCTGTAACAAGTGCGGAATGGATGGACCTTGCGTATTCAACGATGATTTTAGTTTTGTAAGAGAACATATTGTTGATGCTGATTTGGTTGTTTTTGTAACTCCGATGTATTATTTCGGTATATCGGCACAACTCAAAGCGGTTATAGACAGATTTTATGCAATAAACGGTAAAATTCATGTTCCTAAAAAAGCAGCTCTTTTTATGACTTATGCAAACAATTCAAAGCACGATGAACTTCCTATCAGAACACATTATGAAGTTTTATTGGATTATCTCGGTTGGAAAGATATAGGAAGATTTGTTGTTCCGGGAGTATGGACGGCAGGTTCAATAAACAGAACGGATTATCCTAAAAAAGTATATGAGTTCGGAAAAAGTTTATAAAAATATATTTGACATTAGAGCTACTTTAAGTAATACAATATAGAAGATTAGATAATTAGAAGATTGGATGATTGGAAGAAAAACTGTTATTCCGTGTTTGGCACGGAATCTATAAAAATAAAAAATTGCGAAGCAATTTTACAGATTACTTTCTAATCTTCTATTCTTCTAATTTTCAATTCTTCAAAAATCCGGAGGATTTTTCCATGAACAGAAGACAGTTTTTAAAATCGGCATTATTTACAACGGTAGGTGCGGTGGTATTATCGGCATGTAAAAAAGTGGCAACTGCAACAAAAAGTTTAGCCGATAAAGTTGCAACAAGAACCTTTTTAAAAGGTAAAAAAGAAGAAATTTCTCTTTTGGGTTTCGGTGCAATGAGATTACCTATAATTGACGGAGTAGAAACAAATATAGACGAAAAAAAAGTAGAAGAAATGGTATCTTATGCAATGGAACACGGTATAAACTACTATGATACGGCATATTTTTATCATAGAGGTGAATCGGAAAAAACTATGGGAAAAATTTTGCAAAAGTATCCCAGAGAAAGTTTTTATTTTGCAAATAAAATGCCATTGGCTATAATTCAAAGCAAACAACAGGCAGAACAAATTTTTGAAGAGCAGTTAAAAAAATGCAGAGTGGATTATTTTGATTTTTATTTGGCACACAGTGTAAGTGTTAATACTTACGAAACATTTAAAAATTGTGATATTTACGATATTTTAAGCAAGAAAAAACAGGAAGGCAAAATTAAATATTTAGGGTTTTCGTTCCACGATACACCGGAACTTTTGGAAGAAGTTGTTAAAAAATATAAATGGGATTTTGTTCAACTTCAAGTAAATGCAATAGATTGGGAAATGGTTAATGCACAAAAACAGTATGAAATTGCAGAAAAGAACGGTTTGCAGATAATTGTAATGAATCCTTTAAGAGGCGGACAACTTTCCTTATTGAATAAAGCCGCTGCAGAAATTTTAAAACAGGAAAACCCCGATGCAAGCTTATCCTCATGGGGTTTAAGATATGTGGGAAGTAAACCAAACATTTTATGTACATTAAGCGGTATGACAACAATTGACCAATTAAAAGATAATGTTAACACTTTCACTAATTTCAAACCGTTAGATGACAAAGAACAGAAAATTTATAAACAGGCAATTGAAAAATATAAACTGTCGGGTGCAATTGCATGCACTGGTTGTAAATATTGTATAGAGTGCCCCGTAGGAATAGAGATACCTAAAATATTTATGATGTATAATCAACATAAAAACGGAACACAATACAAAGATTGGCAGTTTACTATGGCTTACGAACAAATTCCGGAAGAACATAGAGCAGATAAATGTATTAATTGCGGAATATGTAAAAAGAAATGTCCTCAAAAACTTGATATTCCGGAACTCTTAAAAGAAGTTGACGAATTATACAAAAAATTAAAGGGCTAACGGAGGTCTTTCTATGAAAAAAGTTTTAATAATTTCAACAAGTTTAAGAGCAGGTTCAAATTCCGAAATTCTTGCAAAAGAAGTAGCAAAAGGTGCAAAAGAAAAAGGACATAAAGTTGAATTTATTTCATTAAAGAATAAAAAGATAGCATTTTGTAAAGGTTGTTTAGCTTGTCAAAAGTTAGGAAAATGTGCAATAAAAGATGATGCCAACAAAATTACCGAAAAAATAAAAAAATCCGATGTTATAGTTTGGGCAACTCCTGTTTATTATTATGAAATGTCAGGACAAATGAAAACCGTTATAGACAGAGCAAATTCATTATATTCTTCAAACTATAAATTCAGAGAAGTTTATTTGGTTACAACTTCCACCGAAGACAGTAAAGATGTAGCAGATAAGGTTATTAGCGGTGTTCAAGGTTGGATAGATTGTTTTGATAATGTGAAACTAAAGAAAACACTTTCCGGCGGCGGAGCTGAAGGACCTAATGCTGTAAAAAATATGCCGAAACTATTAAAAAAAGCTTATACTTTGGGAAAAAGTATATAATGAAAAAAACAAAAAATATGACCGAAAAAGAAAAAATGCTTAAAGGGTTACCTTATGATGCAAGTGATAAGGAAATTAGAAAACTTTTCTTCTTATGCAAAGATAAAATAGAAAAATATAATAAAACAAGTTATAGACAACCAAAACTCAGAGAAAAAATCTTAAGAAAACTTTTTAACTCCGTAGGAAAAAACATTTATATAGAACCATTTTTTTATTGTGATTACGGAATAAATATTTCCGTTGGAGATAATGTTTATTTAAATACCAATTGTGTATTTCTTGATTGTGCCCAAATAAAAATCGGTAACAATGTGTTGTTTGGTCCCGGAGTTCACATATATACGGCATACCATTCGACAAATCCTAAAGAAAGATTTATTAATAACAAAATTATTGATATTGCAAAATCTGTAAGTATAGGAAACAATGTTTGGATAGGTGGAAATGTAACCATTTTGCCCGGAGTTACAATAGTAGATAATGTTACAATCGGTGCAGGTAGTGTCGTTACAAAAAATATTTCTGCAAACACAATAGTAGCAGGTAATTCCGCAAAAGTTTTAAAAAAAGTTTATAACAGCAATGTATAATGTAGACTTTATAATTTCATTGTATCGTACTCAAATATTAATCTGAAATAATAATTTATTTAAATAATCATAATATATGTAAGATTTTTTTTTAATTAACTTGTAATAAAATACTTGACAAGTTAGTTGTAATATGTTATATTACAAGTTATAGAAGTTTTAAATTAAAGTTTTTAAGGAGACACTTTATGAAAATTGCAGTAGTAGCAGCAACAGGTAAAGCAGGGAGAAAAATTGTTAAAGAAGCAAAAAACAGAGGTTTTGAAGTTACAGCTTTTGTTAGAAAACAAGCAGAAATTGAAGGTGCAGATAAAGTAATAGTAAAAGATATTTTTAATTTAACAAAACAAGATTTAGAAGGTTTTGATGCAGTAGTTGATGCTTTTGGTGCATGGACACCGGATACACTTGAACAACACAGCACAACTCTTAAACATTTATGTGATGTTCTTTCACAAACAAAAATTCGTCTTTTAGTTGTAGGCGGAGCAGGAAGTTTATATGTAAATAAAGAACATACTGCAACAGTTTCAGACGGTGCAAATTTTCCTGATGCATTTAAACCGTTAGCAGCGGCAATGGCAAAAGCTCTTAAAGAATTAAGAACAAGAATGGATGTTAAATGGACATATATCAGTCCTGCGGGAGATTTTCAAGCAGACGGAGAAAGAACAGGCAAATATATTCTTGGCGGTGAAGAATTAACATTAAACAGCAAAAACGAAAGTATAATAAGTTATGCCGATTATGCAATTGCTATGGTAGATGAAATTGAAAAAGGAAATAACATACAAAAAAGAATAAGTGTTGTAAGACAATAAAACGGCAATTTATAATTTAAAATTTATAATGTATAATTAAAAACAACGACAATCGATGGGTGATAGGATGATAAGGTTATGAGGTTATAGGTTTAACGACAAATAACATTAAAAAATAGCTTATAACCTTATAACCCCATAATCTAAAAAATCCGGAGATTTTTTATGCAAATAACAAGCAGATTTACAATAGCGGTTCATATTATTGCTTGTATAGAATATTTTAAGGATATTGATATAACAAGCACCTTCCTTTCCGGTAGTATCGGAGCAAATTCCGTTATTGTAAGAACTATTATATCTTATCTTAAAAAAGCTGATATTATTGAAATAAGCCAAGGTAAAAGCGGTATAAAACTAAAGAAATCCGTTAATAAAATAACTTTTTATGATATCTATAAAGCATTAGATTGTATAAACGATGATATGGGATTATTTCATTTTCATACCAACCCTAATATGAAGTGTCCCATAGGGAAAAACATTCATAAAGCGATGGCAAGCAAACTTTTAAAAATTCAGACCTCAATGGAAACGGAAATGAAAAAAATTACCGTATCAGATGTAATAAAAGATATTGTTAAAGAAATAAAAAAATAAATCAAATACTTTCAAGGTAAATTTAATGAACGGTTATCTTTTCAGCATACAAAAAGGTATGTCTGCTAATTTTTATAATCAACAATTTTGTCAGGGTAAAGAACTGTCACACGAAGAAAAGTTAAAGTATCTAAAAGAAAAAATATCTTCGGCAGATGCTGTTTTAATAGGTGCAGGAGCCGGTCTTTCAACTTCCGCAGGACTTACATACAGTGGGGAAAGATTTACAAAATATTTCTTTGACTTTGCACAAAAATATGGAATTACGGATATGTATTCAGGCGGATTTTATCCTTTTGAAAATAAAGAAACTTTTTGGGCTTGGTGGGCAAGACATATTTATTATAACAGATATGTTTCTCCGCAAAAACCTGTATATAACGAACTTTTAGAACTTGTAAAAGATAAAAATTATTTTGTTATAACCACAAATGTTGATCACCTGTTTCAAAAATCAGGATTTAACAAAAACAGACTTTTTTATACTCAAGGTGATTACGGACTTTTCCAAAGTGTAAATTCGCAGATAAGAAAAACTTACGATAACGAAATAACTGTTATGAAAATGATGTCTGCGCAAGTGTTTATTAAAGACGAACAAGGAATATTTCAAGTTCCGCAAGATAAAAATATTTCAATGCAAATACCAACCGAACTTATACCGAAATGTCCGGATGATAACAGCGATGTGGTTATGAATTTAAGGTCGGACAGCACTTTTGTTGAAGATGACGGTTGGCACAAAGCATCAAAAAACTATTATAATTTCATTACAGAAAATAAAGATTCAAATATTTTGTATTTGGAACTTGGTGTAGGTATGAATACCCCTGCTATAATAAAATTTCCGTTTTGGCAAATGACGGCAGAAAACAAAAATGCAAGTTATATTTGTATAAACTATAAACAAGCTTATTGCCCCGAACAAATAAAAGAACAATCCGTTTGTATTGATTGCGATATAACAGAAGTTTTAAATTTATTATAAAATAAGTTTCATTTAGCAGTGTAAAAAACACAAAATACCCCCAAATGACTTACGGGTTAGGAAAAAGTTTATAACGGCAATGTATAATTTATAATGTAGAAAGTATAATTAACGACAAATACAAGTCGTAAAAGATATAAAAATTTATTTTTCCGTTACGGATTTTCCCGTAATATGTTCGCAATCCATTTCCAAACACATTACATTTTTTGCATATTTTTGTATCATAACATAAATTTCTGATATATCTTTTGTAAATTTTAAAGATAAGTTTCTGCAAATTTCTACCGCTTTGTTATAATCTTCAACAATTTTTATTTTGCCGAACACAACAACACTTTTAAAATATAATGCCCAATGACCTTCTTTTTTATATCCTTTATCATAAACACAAAAAGAAACTTTGTTATGCTTTTTTATTGAATCAATTTTATGTCCTTCTTTAGCACCATGAAAATAAATTTTGTTTTCTTGTTGGTTATAATAAAAATCTATAGGAATACCGTAAGGATAATTATCATCACCTAATACGGATAATACACCTCTTACTTCCGTATTTAATATTTCAACACATTCTTCCTGTATCAATTGTTGTTTGAATCTTCTCATCTGTCTAAACATTTTTATTATTTACTTAACTTTGCACCTATGTTAAATGCTTCCTGTAAATCTTTAGGAAACTGTACTTCTCTTACTTGTTTTTTATGTTCTTCATTAAAACCTGCCATGCTGTATTTACTGTAATCGGAAACCTGTAAAGTGTCGCAACTTGCATAAGTTTCAATTTTTCCGTTAAAAAATCTTGCCATATTTACATGGTTTTGAACTAAAGGTTTTAGAACTTGTTCATAATATTGTTTTGGTGCATTCATTGTATAAAATATTCCCAAATTTATTTTACCTTTAAAATAACTTGAATAATCATCGTAAGAAAGTATTGAAAAAATAAGTCTTTCAAACAAAGCATTGAATCGGCTTGTAGTATTGCCTAAATATATCGGAGAACCGATTAATAAAGTATCCGCTTGTAAAATTTTGTCTATTAAAGGTGAAAGGTCATCTTTCCAATAACATTTACATCTTTGGACATCTTTTCTTTTGCATGCTAAACAACCTCTGCAACCTGTGAAATTTAAATTGTACAAATCTATATATTCGGTATCTGCTTCAACCGATTTTGCTCCTTCCTGTGCGGATTTTAACAGTTGTGCGGTATTCCAGTTCTTTCTTGGACTTGCATTTATAATTATTGTTTTCATAGTTTTACCTTATTTTAAGCTTTGTTAAATTTATCTTTACCTTGTTTACATCTCGGACAATGCCAATTTTCAGGCAAATCTTCAAATTTTGTTCCGGCAGGTATTCCGTTTACAACATCACCTGTTTTCGGATCGTAAATATATCCGCATACGGAACAAACATATTTTCCCGTAGCTGTTTTATAAACAATTTCTCCGACAGGAACAGTTTTCGGAGGATTTGCAAGGTCAACAACTTTTAAATTTTCCAAATTTTCATATCCTAACGGTGTATGTGTTGAAAGATAAACTGTCGGATGATTTTTAACAAATTCTCTTACATTATCAAGTGTTTGTCTTGCAGCTTTTATATCTTCAAAAACCATGGATAGTTTGTTTTCATATAAAGCTTCGTCAGTATAAGTTACATCACCGTGGAACATATAAAATAAACCGTCTTTTTCTGCTATTATAATACTGTTGCCTTTTGTGTGACCTTTGGCTTCAATTAAATAAACACCGTCTGCAATTTTTTGGCTTGCAGGGAAATTATAATATGCTCCGTCTTTATAATCTGCTATTACAACATTGTTTCCTTCAAGCTTTAAAGCATCGGCATCTTCTTTTGCAATATATATTTTTGCATTCGGGAAACTGCGAAGTTCTCCTGTATGATCTTCGTGTTTATGAGTAACAATAATTTTTGTTACTTGTTCAGGTTTATAACCGAGATCTTTAAGAGCAGATACATAATCTTTTATTTTTGTTCCGACAAATATTGTAGATTTTTCATTGGGAACGATTTCCGGAGTTTCTTTCGGTAACCCGGTATCTACAAGAATTACATCACTGCCAGTATCTATTAAAAAATTTTGTAAACTTGAACGATATTTTATTGAAGAATCAAATTTGTCCGGTCCTTCTTCACCGCCGAAAGCGAAAGGTTGTGTCATAAATCCGTTTTCATAAAATTTTACCGCTTTTATAATCATGATATTACTCCTTAATTTTTGTATTTTATAACAATTCTTTAATGAATTTTTCTACAATTGCCATATCGTCCGTGGGTTCAAACCTTGCAACAACATTTCCGTTTTTATCTACGACAAATTTCGTAAAATTCCATTTTATATCGGAATTTTTTTCATAGTTCGGATCTATTTTTGAAAGATGTTGTTTCATAAAATGTGCCATTTTACTTTCACCGAAACCTTTGAAACATTGCTGTTCTTTTAAATATTTAAATAAAGGCAATTGATTATCTCCGTTTACATCGGACTTTTTCATTTGCGGGAAAGTTGTATTGTAATGTATAGTACAAAACTGGTGAATTTCGTCATCTGTTCCCGGTGCTTGTCCGCCGAACTGGTTACATGGAATATCAAGTATTTCAAGCCCTTTTGCATGATAATCTTTATACATTTGTTCTATCGGTGCATATTGCGGTGTAAATCCGCAACCTGTTGCAGTGTTTACTATTAAAACAACTTTACCCTTAAAATCCGACATTTTAATTTCTTCATCTTTTGCATTTGTAACGGAAAAATCATAAAAGTTTGCCATTTTGTTTTCTCCTTTTATATTATTTGTTGAAAATATTGAAATCAGAATAAAAATTGATAATAAAATTTTGAAAGTTTTCATATTATATTTTTTATTTTAGTAAAATATGAGTAAAAATAAAATGGAGAAATTTATGAATAAAGAACAAACCGAAGTTTCCGAAAACATAATTCAAGAATCAATAAACAGAGATAAAGTAATAGTAAAAACAAGCATTATAGGTATTGTTACGAACATATTCCTTGTAATATTTAAAGCAACGATAGGTTTACTTTCAAATTCTATTGCCGTTATATTGGATGCCGTAAACAATTTATCGGATGCTTTATCTTCTGTTATAACAATTATAGGAACAAAACTTGCAAACAAACTTCCCAACAAAAAACATCCGTTGGGTTACGGAAGAATAGAATACATGACGGCAATGCTTGTTTCTGCAATAGTATTGTATGCCGGTATAACATCTATGGTTGAATCCGTAAAAAGAATTTTTCGTCCCGAAGCGGCAGATTATTCAATAATATCTTTAATAATAATTGCTGTTGCTGTTATAGTAAAAATTGTGCTTGGTAAATATGTAAAATCAAAAGGTGAAAAAGTAAAATCGGGTGCATTAATAGCTTCAGGAACTGATGCAATGTTTGATGCAATACTTTCCGCTTCTGTTTTAGCATCGGCAATAATTTATTTTACTGCAAAAGTATCATTGGAAGCTTATGTGGGTGTAATAATTTCATGTGTAATTATTAAGGCCGGTATAGGAATGATGTCGGAAACTATAAATGATATTTTAGGTAAAAGAGCAGATGCCGAAATTACAAAAAAAATAAAACAACTTTTAGTTGAAGAACCGGAAGTTCGTGGTGCTTACGATTTAATAATTCATAATTACGGACCAAATAAAAATCTTGCTTCCGTTCATTTGGAATTACCGGACACAATGACCGTAGAACAAGTTGATACTTTAACAAGAAAGTTACAAAATAAAGTTTATCATGAAACGGGAGTTCTTATTGCAGGTATGGGAGTTTATTCTTACAATACTAAAAATGATGAGTCTGCAAAAATACAAGATACAATTCTGGAAACAATAATGAAACATAATTGGGTTTTGCAGATGCACGGCTTTTATACAGATATAACTAAAAAAGAAATAAGGTTTGATGTAGTTATGAGTTTTGAAATTGATGCAAAAAAGGGGCTTAAAATTTTAAATGATGAAGTTGCCAAGCTTTATCCAGAATATAAAATTCAAATAGCTCCGGATGTTGATGTTTCGGACTAATTTTAAACAGAACTTAAATTATAAAGAGTTCAGCCAAGAGATTATTTTGTTTTTAACTTGTTCGTTATAACTTGAATCCAAATTATTGAATGATTCGCCTTTTAAAATATTTGCATTTTTAGCTTTGGCTTTAAAATCTTCAAAATAAGTTCCGTAATTACTTCCCTGTGTTGAAAAAGGAACTACATTTTTATTTTTAAAATCAAACTCTTTTAAAAATTCCAATACAACAGGTGCGGCGGTATACCACCATATAGGTGAGCCGACAAAAATGGTATCGTATTCATCTATGTTAGGAAAATCGTTTATGATTTCGGGATAATTTCCGGAAGAAATTTGCTTTTTGGATGTTATGTATAACGATGGTCCTTGCTTTATTTCTTCTTTAGGTTTTATTTCATAAATATCGGCATTTGTAAGTGATTGTATTTGTAATGCAATATCTTTTGTTCTTCCCGTTAAAGAATAATAAACTACAAGAGTTTTACCTAAATTTGCCGTTAATGAAACTGTGTTTGAATATTTTGCCATTTCCGTCTTGTTTCTGTTAGATACTTTATATAAATGAACTAAAGAAGATACTCCCGCAATTACGGCAATTATCAATACTATGTATAAAGCTATTTTCATAAAATCTCCTTTTTGATTTATTTAATATATATTTTATCAAATTTAGCATTCCTGAGTATATAAAAATAGTTGTAAAAAAGATATAATAATCACTAATTGTTTGTCGTTACTATTTAATTGTATATTGTATTTTAGTCGGAGTATCTTTAATGAAAAAATCAATATTTATTGCAGGAACATCAACCGATATCGGTAAAACGTTTATTACTGCTTTACTTGTAAAATATTTAAGAGATAATAACATAAATGCAGGATATTTTAAACCGGTTTTAAGCGGGGCAGAAGTTATAGATAATGAACTTGTTCCCGGAGATGCAAAATATGTTTGTGATATTGCAGAAATAAAAATTAAACCGCAAAATTTAGTTTCTTATGTTTTTAAAACTGCCGTTTCTCCGCATCTTGCGGCACAAATTGAAAAAGTAACAATTTCATTAAACAAAATAAAAACAGATTTTAATACTTTAAAATCCAAATATAATTTTTTAGTTGTTGAGGGATGTGGCGGGCTTGTTTGCCAAATATCTACGGAAAAAAATAATGAAATTTTTCTTACTGACATTATAAAAAGTTTAAATACTGATGTAATACTTGTCGCATCATCTTTGCTTGGAACAATAAATTCTACAGTTTTAAGCGTAGAATATGCAAAAAAATTTAACATAAAAATAAAAGGTATAGTAATGAATTTTTATGATAAAAACAATTTTATGCATATAGATAATAAAAAACAAATAGAATATCTTACAGGTATTCCGGTAATTGCAACAGTGGAAAACAATGCAAAAGAAATTTTTATACAAAAAAATTTCTTTGAGGAAATGTAAAATGAATTTAGAAAAAAAAGATTTAAAATATATTTGGCATCCGTGTTCACAAATGAAAGATTACGAAACTTTACCGCCAATGATAATAGACCATGCTAAAGGTTTATATTTATACGATATACACGGCAAAAAGTATGCTGATGTTATAAGTTCGTGGTGGTGTAATCTTTTAGGTCATTGTAACCCGAGAATAAATAAGGCAGTATCAAATCAATTAAAAAAATTGGAACATGTTATTTTTGCAAATTTCAGTAATAAGGCCGCAATAGATTTATCTGAAAAACTTATATCGGTGGCACCGAAAGGTTTGTCAAAAGTGTTCTTTACCGATAACGGTTCATCGGCAGTAGAAGCTGCACTGAAAATGAGTTTTCAATATCATCATCAAACAGGCAATCCGCAAAAGAAAAAGTTTATGGCAATATCGGATGCTTATCATGGTGAAACTGTTGGTGCATTATCGGTAGGAGGGGTAGATTTATATTCTAAAATTTTTCAGCCGTTACTTATAGACATTTTAAGAGTACAAGGACCTGATTGTTACAGATGTCCTTTTAAAAAAGAAAGAAAAAACTGTGATGCCGAATGTTTTTGTTATGCCGAAAAAGTTTTGGAAAAACAGCATAAAAATATCGCAGCATTTATAATAGAACCTATGTTACAAGGTTCTGCCGGAATGCGAATATATTCAGCTGAATATTTGAAAAAGTTAAGAAAAGTATGCACAAAATATAATATTCATTTGATAGCAGACGAAATAGCGTCCGGTTACGGGCGAACAGGCAAAATGTTTGCATGTAATCATGCGAATATAACACCGGATATTATGTGCGTGGGTAAAGGTTTAACCGGCGGATATTTGCCTATGGCATTAACTTTAACCAACGACAAAATTTATAAAGCATTTTATACCGACTACAATAAAGGAAAAATGTTTATCCATTCTCATACTTTTTCGGGTAACCCGCTTGCAAGTGCTGCAGCTTTAGAAGTGCTAAATATTTTAAAAGATGAAAAAGTTATAGAAAAAGCACAAAAAAAGGCATTGTTTTTTAATAATTTAATAAAAGAAACTTTTTCTTCAAATAAGTTTGTGGGCGATATAAGAAGTATAGGTTTAATAAACGCAATAGAACTTGTTAAAAATAAAAAAACAAAAGAACCGTTAGATTCTAAAAAAAGAACAGGTTATCAAATATATAAAGAAGCTTTAAAATTAGGGCTTTTATTAAGACCTTTAGGTGATGTTATGTATTTTAATCCTCCGCTTACAATAACTGAAAAAGAAATGAAACAAATTGTAGAACTTTGTAAACAGGCATTTACAAAGACAGGAATTGTATAGAGGTGTTTTTACAATGAATTTTTACGAACAAGAACTTACTAAATTAAAACAAGATGATTGTTTAAGAAAAATATCAAACATTTCTTATAAAGAAGGCAAATATATTATTGTTAACGGTAAAAAGTATATAAATTTATCTTCCAATGACTATTTGGGATTAAGTACAAATAAAGACATGATTCAAGAATTTATTGAAACAAATAAAAATAATAATGAATTTTTATTTTCTTCAGCATCTGCCCGCCTTTTAACAGGTACATCATCAATATATTCAAAACTTGAAAATAATTTGGCAAAACTTTTTAATAAAGAATCTTGTTTGCTTTATAATACCGGCTATCAATGCAATTTGGGAATAATATCTTCTCTTGTTCAAAAAGGTGATGTTATTTTCTGTGATAAACTTAACCATGCAAGTATTATTGCAGGAATGAAACTTTCACAAACGGATTTTTACAGATATAAACATTTGGATTATCAACATTTAGAAACACTTTTGCAAAAATACAGAACAAAATATAAAAAGGCGGTTATAATTTCGGAATCTGTTTTCAGTATGGATGGCGACATTGCAGATATTAAAAAGCTTGTTGAACTTAAAAATAAATATGATTGTATTTTAATGATAGATGAAGCACATGCTTTCGGTGTATTCGGTAAGAATTTATGTGGAATCAGTGAAATGGTAAATGTTTCAAACGATGTTGATATAATAACTGCGACTTTAGGTAAAGCATTTGCTTCCGTAGGTGCTTTTTGTGTTGCAAACAAAACATATATTGATTATTTTGTTAATAAGTCATGTTCGTTTATTTTTTCAACTGCACTTGCTCCGGTTAATGTAATGTGGACAAATTGGCTTATAGAAAACAAAATAAATTTAATAAAAGAGAAACAACAAAAACTGAATACTTTATTTAAACAGGTTCACGAATATATAAAAGATAACGGACAAACTCAAATAATACCTGTAATTATAGGACAAAACAAACAAACGGTAGAAATAGCAAACAAATTGCAAGACAAAGTTTTTTTTGTGTTACCTGTCAGAGTTCCCACCGTTCCACAAAACACCGCAAGATTAAGACTTTCATTAACTGCAGATATAACTTTTGAAGAAATGAAAGCTCTTTTTAAAATTATTAAGGAACAATTATAATTATGGAATCTTTATGGTTAAATAAAAAAAACAATAAAAATTTAATTGTTTTTTTTAACGGATGGGCAATGACGGAAACAATAGTTTCTCATCTTGAATATGGAGATAACGATATATTAATGTTTTACGATTATAGAAAATTAGATATTGAAAATTTTAATTTTTCACGATATAAAAATAAATTTTTGGTTGCTTGGTCTATGGGTGTATATATAACAAATTTGTTTTATGACAAATTGAAAGATTTTAATAAAAAAATAGCAGTTAACGGCACATTTTTCCCGATAGATAACAATTATGGAATAATAGAAAAAATTTATAATTTAACTGTAAATAATTTTAATGAAGCATCATGCAAAAAGTTTGTGCGGAGAATGTTCATAAATAAAGAACTTATTTTTAACAGAACAATACAAGAACTTAAAGATGAACTTGTATCAATAAAACAATATACAACAACATCGCTGCAAAAGACGTTGCAATACAATAAAGTTATAATTTCTTTAAAAGATAAAATTATACCTACTAAAAATCAAATAAATTTTTGGAAAGATAAAGATGTTATTATAGAAAATATAGATTGCGGGCATTATCCTTTTGGCATATTTAATAGTTGGAACGAGATAATAAAATGACGGATAAGAAATTAATTACGGACAGATTTTCTAAAAGTTTTTCTACTTATGATGACAATGCTTTTATTCAAAATATTATGGCATCAAATCTTATAAAATTTGTTACTTTAAATAATTTTAATTCAATATTTGAAGTCGGTTGCGGAACTGGAATTCTTACAAGATATATAAAAACTTTTTTCTTATATACAAATTATACGGCAAACGATATAGTTCAAGAAAGTAAAAAGTATGTTCAAAAAATAATAAAAGATGTTACTTTTGTTTGTGGTGATATTGAACAGGTTAAAATAGATAAAAAGTTTGATCTTATAATATCTAATGCTTGCCTTCAATGGTGCAACAATTTAAATGCAACGATTATAAAATTAGTAAATATGCTTAACAAAAACGGAATTTTGGCAATTTCAATTTTTGGACAAAAAAACTTATGCGAAATAAAGCAATTGTTAAATGTTTCGTTGAATTATCCTAAAGTTGCAGATATAATAAACAATGTCGATAATTGTAAAACTATTTATGTAGGTAAAGAAATAAAAAAAATTTATTTTGATAATCCTATAGATATAATAAAACATTTTAAACAAACAGGAGTAAACGGTATTGCTCCTATAAAATTTACAAAAACAACATTGAAAGAATTTGAAATAAAATATAAAAAACTTTTTATTGAAAACGGTAAATGTTATATAACATACAATCCGATATATGTTGTTTTGAAAAAAGAAAAATAAATGTCTTTTTTGACATTAGAGTTATTTTAATTGATACAATATAAAAATAGTTTATAGGGCTATAATTTAATAACGGCAAACAGAACTTACAAAAAACTAATAATTCCATAACACTATAACATAAAATGTTCGGAGGTTTTATGAAATTGAAAATTTTTATTACGACTTTAATTGTAGTTTTTATCGGAACAATTTTTGTATTTAAAAGTAATAATGGAGGTGAAGTTATGGCAGAAGCAAAAAGTAACAAAAAAGTTTTAGTGGCATATTTCAGTGCAAGCGGAGTAACTGCGGGTGTTGCAGGTAAACTTTCAAAAGCAATCGGAGCTGATTTGTTTGAAATAAAACCCGCACAACATTATACAAATGCGGATTTGGATTGGACAAATAAAAAAAGCAGAAGTTCCGTTGAAATGGACGATAGAAGTTCAAGACCTGCCATTGCAAATAAAGTTACCGATATGAGCAAATATGATGTTATTTTTGTAGGTTTTCCTATTTGGTGGTATAGAGAACCTTCCATTATAGATACATTTATGGAAAGTTACGATTTCTCGGGTAAACAGGTTATTCCTT
>Ga0247611_10005177_pt1 | contig 17479 bp, 12 predicted proteins | sample 177DNAGHGhighgp2_FD_192422 | JGI IMG/M metagenome (GOLD analysis project Ga0247611, IMG submission 192422) | Sheep rumen microbial communities from Palmerston North, Manawatu-Wanganui, New Zealand - 1770 DNA GHGhigh gp2 | ecosystem: Host-associated > Mammals > Digestive system > Stomach > Rumen... | reverse complement strand
CCGGAGCCCTCCGGGCCGAACCCGGCGAGTTCACCCGCCGCGCCTTCCTCAGCGGCCGCCTCAACCTCTCACAGGCCGAAGCCGTGGCCGACCTTATCGACTCCACCAATGCCGCCTCACACCAACTGGCCCTCAGCCAGCTCCGTGGCGGCTACGCCCAACAACTTGCGCACATGCGCAGCCAGCTGGTCGAACTCACCTCCCTGCTCGAACTGGAACTCGATTTCAGCGAAGAGGACGTCCAATTTGCCGACCGAGGACAGCTCTGCAGCCTTGTGGCGCAATTGCGACAAGAAGTCACCCGCCTCACCGACTCCTTCCAACTGGGCAACGCCGTCAAAAACGGCATACCCGTGGCCATCGTAGGACGTCCCAATGCGGGCAAATCGTCCCTCCTCAACGCCCTCCTCTCCGATCAGCGAGCCATCGTCAGTCCCATTCCCGGCACCACCCGCGACACCATAGAAGAGAGCCTCAACATCGACGGACTCACCTTCCGATTCATCGACACCGCAGGCCTTCGCCACAGCGACGACCCCATTGAAACTATCGGTTTCGAACGTGCCATACAATCCATCCGGCAAGCCACCGTCGTCCTCATCGTGCGCGATGCCACCGCCGCCACCACCACCGCCGACGACCACCCCTTCGACGACATCGACCCACTTCTGAGGGACATCCCCAAAAAGGAAAAAATCATCTTCATCGTCCATAACAAGGCCGACCTTGTCCCCCCACCCTACCCTACCGGAATAGCCATCTCAGCCCTCACCGGCATGGGAGTCGACCAACTCAAGCAATCCATCGTCCAAGCCGTCCGCAAGCGAATGCCCAGTTCCGACGGCGCCATGCTCACCAACCTCCGTCACTACCAAGCCCTCCGACAAGTCTCCGCCTCGCTCGACGAAGTGGCCCAAGGGCTGGACAGCGGCCTCCCCTCCGACCTCGTCGCCATCGACCTCCGCAACGCCCTCTACCACCTCGGCACCATCACCGGCGAAGTCACCTCCGACGAAATCCTAGGTAACATCTTCCACCGCTTCTGCATCGGCAAGTGATAACAAATTTTCTTATCGTATCAGAAGAAAAACGTATCTTTGCAATTCACATAAAAACAACACATCATGTTGCAACTACAATATATAAAGGAACATACAGAGGAAATCATCGAACGCCTCAAGATTAAGAATGTCGAAAACGTCGAAGAGCGCATAGCCGAAATCATCCAACTCGACGAGCAGCGTCGCAGCCTCCAGCAGCGCGCCGACGCTGTCAAAGCACAACAGAACGCCATCGCCAAGGAAATAGGCATGCTATTCAAGCAAGGCAAACGCGACGAGGCCGAGGCCAAGAAAGCCGAAACCGCCACCCTTAAGGCCGAAGAAAAAGAACTGGCCGAACAACAAAACACCGTAGAGTCGCAGCTGAACGCCAAACTCATCTCCCTGCCCAACGCCCCGCACATCACAGTCCCCAAAGGCAAGAGCGAGGCCGACAACGTGGTAGTGGCCGAATTCGGCACCAAACCCAACCTGCCCGAAGGGGCACTGCCCCACTGGGACCTCTGCGCCAAGTACGACATCGTGGACTTCGAGCTGGGCAACAAAATCACAGGCGCCGGATTTCCCGTCTACAAAGGCAAAGGCGCCCGGCTGCAACGCGCACTCATCGATTTTTTCCTCGACGAAGCCACCGCAGCAGGCTACGTCGAAATCATGCCCCCTCTCATGGTCAACGAGGCCAGCGGACTGGGCACCGGCCAACTGCCTGACAAAGAAGGCCAGATGTATGCCATTCCCCTCGACGGCTTCTACATGATTCCCACCGCCGAAGTGCCCATCACCAACATCTACCGCAACACCATCGTCAACCCCGACCAGTTCCCCATCAAGCACGTAGGCTACAGCGAGTGCTTCCGTCGCGAGGCAGGCAGCTATGGCAAAGACGTGCGCGGGCTCAACCGTCTGCACGAGTTCAGCAAGGTGGAAATCGTCGTCATTGAACACCCCGACCGCTCCTACGACACCCTCGAGGCAATGAAGAAACACGTGGGCGGCCTGCTGGACAAACTAGGCCTTCCCTACCACATCCTCAAACTCTGTGGCGGCGACATCAGCTTCACCTCTGCCATGACCTTCGACTTCGAAGTGTGGAGCGCCGCACAGCAAAAGTGGCTCGAAGTATCCTCCGTATCCAACTTCGAGACCTTCCAAGCCAACCGCATGAAACTTCGTTTTAAAGACAGCGACGGCAAGATGAAACTGGCCCATACCCTCAACGGCAGCGCCCTTGCCCTGCCCCGCATCGTGGCCGCCCTGCTGGAGAACAACCAAACCCCCGACGGCATCGTCATGCCCGAATGCCTTCGCCCCTATCTGAGGTTTGACCGTATTTCCTAAAAAACAAGTCACCATAGTAGTAACGTAGGGCAATTGTGACCACACAATTGCCCTACATTGTATAGTTCTTTGTTGTGTAAATCAAAGAACTATAGAACAACTAAAGAAGATGTATAGAAGAAACAGGACACTTACACTGAAGCAAGTGTCCTGTTTCTTAATATGAAAAGAAGTGGTATTAGAAATGGAATCCAATGCGCAGGGCCAACTCGCCCAGGTGGCGTTTTTCACCACTCCAGCTCGTAGCATCAGAATCGTTGAACGAACGGGAAGTATAGCCAATGCGGTGTACGCCCATATCGAGATAATAAAGGCCTACGGTGACATTCTCGCCTAAGTAGGTGCCAGCCCCGATGGTCCACGAAAGAGCTCCGTTGGGTTTATAAGCGTAAGTGCCCAAATGATGCGTCACACCCTCGCCGTCGACATAACTGCTGCCGTTGGGATAGCCATTCTTAGCAATGAACATCATGTCGAAACCAATGCTGGCCTCGGCAAAAGGCCGAATAATGTCGGTAAGGTCGTAACGGTACTTCAAGCCCACCTGCACAGGCACGTTGAAATAATTGGGAACCTTGGGAATGGCTTTCAGCTCGTTGTTCAGATTGTTGTTATCATAGACATCGCGAATCTTCGACTTCGACGGATTCCAGAGGAAACTAACTTCGGCAAAGGGAAGCAGCCAGTTGTTGGCTCCCACATCCAGCCAAATGCCTGCCCGAAGAGAAGCGCCGATACCAGCAGAGGCGCTAGTGGCAATGTTGGTGCGATTGATTGGATTGAAAGTGCCGAAGGACATCAAATCATCGGCATTGAGATTGTTAAATTCGGCAACGGGCAGAAAGCCGTTGAAATAGCCCGAGAATTCAAATTGCTGGGCGCGCCCGCCAAAGCTGGCCAGGAGGAAAGCCACAGCAACGCATAAACTTTTGAAATAGTTACTTTTATTCATAGTATTTTGATTTTTTTTGAGAGTACAAAAATAGCAATTTTATTTAATATTTAGAGAAAAATGATTTTTTTTTGTACCTTTGTAAGATTAATAAATAACTTCAAAAACATATAGTACCGTGAAACGCAAACTTTTACACATCTGTATGCTGGCGGCAACGATGGCCATTTCGGCTGCTGCCTCGGCTCAGGTTGACTTTACGCCCATTTTCACCCAGATAAGACTGGAGGCGCGCGCCGACTTTGACTATTTCCACAACACCACCGAGGCGAACCCCGGTGTGGTGGACAATCCCTATGGCTTCCACGGCCGTTATTTCAACATGGTTATCGGCGGGCCGCTGGGCGAAAAGTTCAGCTATTTCTTCCGCCAGCGCATTATTGCCAGCCCTGGCAGTGTAAGTCTGTTCGACAACACAGATTTCCTCTATATCAACTATATGCCCAGCAAGAACTGGATGATTCGCATGGGTAAGGATGCCTTGGCGGTGGGCGGATTTGAGTATGACGCACCGCCTATCAATGTGCTTTTCAGTACCCACTACTGGGATAACTTCTATTGTTTCCAGCCCGCCCTTGCCGCAGCATATAAGACCGACGATGGGAAACAGATGGTGCTGCTACAGGTGGCCAACTCGCCTTACGTGTACTACGGTGCCAATCTAGGTTATGGAGTAGGCAACGAGTGGAAGAGCGGCCTGATGTCGTTCAGCCTGTTCCACAGCGGCGACTTTGGTCATTATAAGATGCTCAACTCGGTGAACTTTTTCCAGCGCCCGGATCGCAAGTTGATGAACTATATTGCCATAGGTCAAAAACTGGTGTACGACCGCTGGGACATTTACCTGGACCTCATTCACCACGCCAACGCCGTGAACGACTGGGGCAAGAACTTTGCCGTGGTTAGTTGCGCAAACCTTTATTTTAAGAACGGACTGAACCTCTTCGCCAAAGGGGCATGGGAGCAAAACAAGTCCAACGAGATTCTCCCCGGCTTTGGCATCGGCAACAGCATAGCCCTGGGCTACTACGACTGCTTTGCCGAGGCGGGCACGAGCTACCTCACCTATGGCTTTGGTCTGGAATACCACCCGCAGATTTGTCCTGACTTCCGTATCCACGCCTTTGTGGCCAACCGCCGCATCACCCGGCCCGGCGAGAACGTAGGCGGCCTTGACGGGCACACCTACAACGAAAACTCGTTGCAATGCAACATGGGCATCACATGGGATATGGACATACACCGCATGATAAAGGAGCGCATGGCCAAGGCCCTGAAGGACAACAAATCGGCTATCGAATGACCCTCTTCCAAAAAATAGTATAATATGGAACACAACAATCACATCCAAAGACCCAAGACTACCCAATACGCCCGTAGCGTTGAGGCTTTTTTTAAACGTCTCGAGCATAGGCTTAAACTCAAATCGCCGCTGAGATTTACCAGTAAGCGCTCTTTAGAGGCAATTGTCTTCTTGGTCTTTTTTATTGGTTTCTTCTGGGTACTGGCCTACAAGATGACCCTTCCCAACATGCTGAATACTTTCATGCAGACGGCATACCATCTGCTCCTGGAAACGGTCTTCTACATCATGGCCATTTGCGTTTTGATGGGAGCCATTGGCAAACTGCTGATAGAGTTTGGCGTGGTGCGCCTGCTGGAAAACATCCTCCGGCCCTTGATGAAGCCTATTTACAACCTGCCCGGTGTGGCCGCATTGGGTGCCATTATGACATTCCTTTCTGACAATCCCGCCATCATCTCGCTGGCACAGAACAAAAACTTTGCGCAGTATTTCCGGAAATACCAGTTGGTTTCGCTTACCAATTTTGGCACCGCCTTTGGCATGGGACTGACTGTGTTGGCCTTTATGACTGGACTTGGCTACGGCAAGGGAGCCTTGGTTGGCGTGACAGGTGCCATTATTGGCAGTATCATATCCACACGTCTGATGCAGCGTTTCACCTTGAAGAGCTATCCCGAGATGGATTTCCCCGTCACTGACTATCAGGGCGACGAGCAGCAGATTTCGTATAAGACGGAAGGCTCTGTGTTCCAGCGTTTCTTGAACTCGCTGCTCGACGGCGGAAAGGACGGTGTGAGCATCGGGTTTGCCATCATTCCCGGCGTACTTTGTATCTCCACTATTGTGATGATGCTCACTTTTGGTCCCGACTCCGCCACAGGAGCCTACACGGGCGCCGCCTACGAGGGCGTACCGATTATCACGTGGCTTGCCGACAAAATTAACTTTATCTTCTACTGGCTGTTTGGTTTTGAGAGTGGTGCCCTAGTGTCATTCCCAATTACCGCACTCGGCGCTGTGGGTGCAGCCATTGGCCTTGTTCCTCGTTTCATCACCGAGGGCATTATTAACAACAATGCCATTGCCGTATTCACCGCCATGGGAATGTGCTGGAGCGGCTACCTCTCCACACACACGGCCATGCTGGACGCGCTGGGTTATAGAAAACTCATCGGAAAAGCCATCGGAGCACATACTATTGGAGGCCTCTGCGCTGGTATAGCTGCCCACTGGCTATATGTAGCACTGGCATTAATATTTTAATTGACAGAGCAATAAATCGTTGTTGAAAAAATATTTTGCAGAAATGTGCACTAATTCATTTTTTGTTCGTATTTTTGCAAAACATTTATAACCCTAAAAATCGTAAATAAAATGGCTTACAAAATCACTGACATCTGCGTTGCTTGCGGTACTTGCATCGACCAGTGCCCCGTCGGAGCTATTTCCGAAGGCGACATCTACAAGATTGACCCCGACACCTGCGCCAGCTGCGGCACTTGCGCCGACGCTTGCCCCACCGGAGCTATCGTGGAAGACTAATACACCAGATGTAGCTAAAAGAAAAAGCCCCGCCTTGATGGCGAGGCTTTTTTATTTTGCGCTGTCGGCGGGGTGGCTACTGATTGTCGTATTTCTCCACCTCGTCGTGGAAAAATTCGAGTTGGACGCCCGCCTGTGCAAAGAGGGCTTCGCTCTCGGCCCCGGCGTGGTATTTGCGTTCGCAGACCACACGTTTGATGCCGCAGTTGATGATGAGCATGGCACAGGTGCGGCAGGGGGTCATGCGGCAATAGAGGGTGGCGCCATCGAGGGCAATGCCTCGACGGGCGGCCTGGCAGATGGCGTTCTGCTCGGCATGAACAGTACGCACACAGTGGGTGGATATATTACCGTCCTCGTCGATGGACTTGCGGAAGAGGTGTCCCACCTCGTCGCAATGGGGCAGGCCCGAGGGGGAGCCAACATAACCGGAGACTAGGAGTTGTCGGTCTTTGACGATGACGCAGCCGCTGCGCCCGCGGTCACAGGTGGCACGTTTGGAAACGGTGTTGGCCAGTTCCATGAAATATTCGTCCCAGCTGGGCCGCTGGTAGAGAATTTGTTTGAGGACTGCGCGAACCTGCTCGTTCAGTTGCTCAATGGTGCCACCGTTGTCAAAACGGTAGTCGGCATGGGCAATGCAGTAGGCAAGGTTTTGCTTGTTGGGGTCGGCGTTGTCCATCTCACGCTGTTCGTTGGCGAGGAATGTGTCGAAACTGATATGGTCGGTCTCGCTGCCACGAAGGACGACTCGTTCGTAGCGCACTTTGGGGTCGGCATCGACGGCGAAAAGATAGAAGTTGGGCTTGCCCCGCAGGGCTTCGACTTCGCCTGGGGTGCGTATGCTCTCGATGATGCAGTTCTTGCCGGAGGTGTGGGCCTGGTCGTAGAGTTGCTCTACAATCCAAGAAGGGCTGTGCTGGGCACGGAGGTCGTTGCCTACGGCAGTCATGCTGTCGCGGTTGACTGGGAGGCCACGGCGCTGGATTTCTTCGGTGAGGAAGGCACGGACGGAGTAATGGACAAAGTCTTTCTCCCGGACCAGATAGTCTACAATGGTGCCTTTGCCAGCACCCAAGGTGCCTGTTATTCCTATGGTGATCATTAATGATTGGTTTGGGGGCAGGAAGCAGCATTGTCGCTTCATTCCTGCCCTTGATTCTATACTTTGTACTTATATTCCAATTTAGCAAGGTCTTCGTTGGCCTTGACTATTTTTTTCTTGAGACCTTGCTTGTAGGCAATCACTTTCTCCTGCAGGGCGGGGTTGCCCACGGCCATTATCTGGAGTGCCAGGACGGCTGCATTCTGGGCTCCGTTCACAGCCACGGTGGCCACTGGGATTCCGGGAGGCATTTGGAGGATGGCAAGGGTGGCATCAAGGCCTTCGAAAGTGCTGCCTTTGATGGGGACACCAATGACGGGCAGGGGTGTTTCGGCCGCGATGACGCCGGGGAGGGCTGCCGCCATGCCGGCACCAGCTATGATTACCTGGATGCCCCGCTGGTGGGCATTGCGGGCGAAATCGGACACTTCGGCAGGGGTGCGGTGGGCAGAGAGGGCATTGACTTCAAAAGGGATTGCCATCTCTTCTAGGAATTGGCAGGCTTTCTCCATGACGGGGAGGTCGCTGGTGCTGCCCATGATGATACTTACTAACGGGTTCATATTTTTTTTGCTTTGTTTCGTTAGACAATGGTGTTTTGCGGGTCGTTTTCGCGGATAGATTTGATTTGCCAGGCGCGGAGAATGACGTCGGGTTTGGCTCCTTCGTACAGAACCATGTAGACGGCTTGCGCTATGGGCATTTCGACGTTCAGCTGCTTGCGGATGTTCTCAAGGCTTTTGACTGCATAGTAGCCTTCGGCTACCATTTGCATTTCCAGCATGGCACTCTTGACGCTGTAGCCCATGCCTATCATGGTGCCCAGGGTACGGTTGCGGCTGAATTGTGAGTAGCAGGTGACGAGCAGGTCGCCCAGGAAAGGGGGGAGCAACTCTGAGGTCATCTTGAGTTCGCGACCGGGCTGCATGAGGTGATAGAAAAGCTGCATCTCGGACATGGAAACACTCACGAGCACGGCCATGAGGTTGTCGCCGCCACCGATGCCCTTGCAGAATCCGGCTGCGACGGCATAAACATTTTTGAGTGCCGAGGCAAACTGAATGCCGCGCAAGTCGTCGGAAAGGCTGAGGTTGATATAGCGGCAACGCAACTGGCCCCGCACAGTCTCGGCCAATTTGCGATTGAGGGAAGCCACTGTGAGGAAGGTAAGTTTCTCACGGGCAATTTCTTCGGCATGGGTGGGACCGCTGATGACGCAGAGCTGCTCGTTGGGAACCTGATAGGTGTGTTCGAGATAGTCGGTGACCACCTCGTCGGTTTGAGGGATGAAGCCTTTGATGGCCGAGACGAGGTAACGGGTTCGCAACAGGGCGGCATCGACTGTCTGAAGAGCACTGTGGAGATAGGCGGTGGGGATGACCAGATAGACGAACTCGCATTTCTCTACAACTTCCTGTGCGGTTTCCACAACGGTGATACGCTGCATGTTAAAAGCCACTTCGCCCAGGTAGCGCTTGTTGCGCCCTCGCTTGGCGAGGGTTTCTCTGATTTCGGGCTCACGCACATACCAGCAGAGGTGGGCGTCGGGCTGTTCGAGCAGCAGTTTGACGATAGCTGTGGCCATGGAGCCACTTCCGAGTATTCCAATCATATTGTAGAGTATTGGAGGTGTTCTATTCTTTTACTTGAGGTTTCTGAGAATCTCAAGCGTGAGGTTCCAGAACATTTCGACGGTCCTGATTTCGATCTTTTCGCCAGGAGCATGGACACCACGAAGGGTTGGGCCATAGCTGATCATATCCATCTGAGGGTATTTCTCACCGATGAGGCCGCACTCCAATCCTGCATGGATGGCACGGACAATGGGGTCGTGTCCAAACATGCGCTTGTATGTCTCAACGCCTACCTTCAGCACTCTGCTTTTGGGGTTGGGAGTCCATCCTGGGTAGCCGTCGCTGTGCGACACGTGTGCTCCTATCAGACGGAAGGTAGCTTCTATCTTCTGTGCGGCGGCCATTTTTGCACTCTCCACCGAGCTGCGCTGACTGGTGCAGATGTGTATTTGTTTCTGGTCCATTTTGACGGAAGCGAGGTTGGTGGAGGTTTCAACGAAATTTTCAATCTCGCGGCTCATGGCCAACACGCCGTGGGCGCAGGCAAGGAGGGCGTCGAGCAGATTGCGGTGGGTTTGCTTGTCGATAAGGGTGGAGGGCATAGGAATGGGTTTTATGGTCACCTCTAAACCAGGCTCGGTACTGCGGAACTCAAACTTGAGGTTGGCAGAAAATGTGTCCACAAGGGTTTTCAGTTCGGTTTCAAACTCGGGAAGTACCACTACGTCTGCCCAGGCCTCGCGGGCAATGGCATTGCGCAGGTTGCCGCCATCGATGCAGGCGAGACCGATATTGCATTTTTCGGTAGCATTCCAGAGGATGCGGGTGAGCAACTTATTGGCATTGCCACGTCCTTTGTTGATATCGTCGCCACTGTGGCCTCCCTGCAGGCCGTGGACACGAATTCTATAGGCCACTTCTCCCATGGGCACGGGACGGGTGGTATAGTCAATGTCGGCCACGGTGTCAATACCACCGGCACAGCCAATGCAGTACTCGCCTTCGTCTTCGTCGTCGAAATTAAGAAGAATCTGGCTTTTGAGCCAATCGGTGTGAAGGTTGCCAGCACCCGTAAGCCCTGTTTCCTCGTCCACGGTGAAAAGACATTCGAGGGGTCCGTGTTCTATCGACTTGTCGTCTAGAATAGCCAGTGCCGCGGCCACGCCTATGCCATCATCGGCTCCGAGTGTGGTGCCGTCGCCAATGAGCCAGCCGTCTTGCACAAAGGCTTCTATGCCCTGTGTAAGGAAATCGAACTGTTTATCGCCGTTTTTCTCGCACACCATATCGGTATGAGCCTGCAAGCAGACCCCAGGGGCATTTTCGTAGCCAGGATGGGCAGGCTTGCGGATAAGCACATTGCCCACCTCGTCGGACAAGGTCTCGTAGCCGTGCTCCTTACCGAATTGTTGCAGATATGCAGACACCTTCTCTTCGTGTTTCGAAGGGCGGGGAATATTCATCAGTTCACCAAAATACTGCCATACTTTGGCAGGTTGAAGATTTTTCAGTACGTCGGTCATATATTGTTTTGTTTTAGTGTTCTAAAAGAAAGATTTTACATCACCACCACTTTGGAAGCCATTTTGCCACTCACCTTCACTACGTAGATTCCTGGCCGAGCGGCGACCGTCCATTCACCTGCCTCACTGCTGCTGCGTTGAGCCACTTTGCGTCCCATCAGGTCGTAAACGAAAACGGGGCTTCCTTGGCATTCCCTGACAACGATACGGCCGTTCGTGCCAATAGCCAGTGTTGTGGCAGGCTGAATCGGAAAGATGGCGGCAGGGTTGTAGCCATGATAGGAAGTATCTGGCTCTATGCCAATAATGGCTCCGTGCCACTGGGTGAAGTCGTTGTTGCCTGGGGTCATGGCATCAAGTTTGAAGAAACCGTCGGAGGTGCCGCTCCAGCCCCAGTTGATATGGAACATGTTGGAGTCGATAGCGTCGGAAAAGTAGCCGTCGATAATATACCCGTGGCCGGAGGTGCCGCTATGGCCGTCAGGACTATCGTCCTTTGCCCATCCCGCGTAGTAGATAGGCATGCTGTCGGCCAAACTTTGGTAGAGCATTCGCAGCCAGAGGCTGTCGTTGTGAACCGAATCGCGCATACCTGCATAGCTATACTTATATCCAAAATGGCGGGGAATACGGGTATCGGCACCCATAGAGGGCGATAGGTGTAGGCTGGTGTCGTAGGTTGCATATTCAGGCAACGACCAGCAGCCACTGCCATTCAGACCGTAATTCATGTCAAGCGACACGCCAATGTGGTAAAGGAGTGTGGAAATGGCCGCGACGACAGGCTCAGGACTGTTGATAAAAGCAAAGTCTTCCATATTATCCCAGTCGTAGTAGGTATTTTCGAAGTCGGCCGACTGCACCCCCCAGAGCCAGTCGCCGTATGCGGCGGGATTGTCCTCTCCGTTATAAGAGTGCTGGCCAAAACCATGCTGGGGATAGTCCCAATAGTTCATTATCATACCGAAGGCCGTGGCCACACAACCTGTCACCGAACCGCCGGGGCAGAGCCGGTTATATGGGTTGCCCTGTCCCCAACGCATAGAGCCGAGCAGGCGGTTGATAACGTCGTTATAAAAATCGCCTTTTGCCTCAAAGCGCCTGACGGCCTGGCTCAGGGCACTGCCGTCGGCCATTTGCCGCCATTTATTGCCGATGGCTGCGCTGGGCGTTGCGCCTACGGCACGGGCGGCGGCAATCTGCCGGGTATATTGCTGCAGATGAAAACGCACGGCGGGATTGCTCTGGAAGGGACCTTCGTCGGAAAAGGCCAACACAGGGGCGGTGATGTCGTCACCGCTCACTACGACAAAGCCGCTGCGACCGCCATCAGCTATAGTGTAGTCGAAAAGATATATGTCGGCTATGCCTAACTCCGAAGTGCGGTCCTGCAGCTGACATTCGGCAAATGGGTCCAGTTGCGACTTCGGTTGTGACGACAGTTCCCAGCTGAATAGCTGTGCGGCAGTCCTTGCCACATTCCTTGCCCGCTGAGCATCCACTGGCGAAGCCGCCAATGTGAATATAGCCATAGCGGCCAACAGTAGGGTTGTAATCTTTTTCATATTATGTAGCGTTAAAGGGTGACTATTTGAAGTAAGCTACACCGCTCTCAAATATGCGCTGGTCTTGGTCGCCATAGATATTGAGGTAGGTGCCTTTGCGGCGGCGCTCGCTATGTGCCATTTTGCCCAGCACCCGGCCGTCGGGACTGGTGATGCCTTCAATGGCCATGTAAGAGCCGTTCATATTGTAGGGCTCAGCCATGGTGGTGCGTCCGTCCAAGTCGACATACTGAGTGGCCACCTGTCCGTTGGCAAAGAGGGTATGGAGCCATTGCTGCGGGGCTACGAAACGGCCTTCGCCATGGGAGATGGGCACTACGTAGCTCTTGCCCAACTCGGCCTGTTGCAGCCAAGGCGAAAGGTTGCTTACCACCCGTGTGTGGGCTATCATGCTTTGATGGCGGCCAATGGTGTTAAAGGTGAGCGTGGGAGAGTCGGCTTGCTGCTGGCATATCTCACCATAGGGCACCAGCCCTAGTTTCACCAAAGCCTGGAAACCGTTGCAAATGCCCAGCATAAGGCCATCACGTTCCTTCAGCAGGCGCATGACAGCATCGGATATCTGCCCGTTGCGGAAGACGCTGGTGATGAACTTCGCACTGCCTTCTGGCTCGTCGCCTGCCGAAAAACCACCCGGAATCATCACTATCTGGCTTTCGTCAATGGCCTTGGCGTAAGCCGCCACACTTTCGTTGATTTGAGCTGCATTCTGATTGCGGAACACAATGGTCTCGACGTCGGCTCCGGCCCGCAGGAAGGCACGGGCAGAGTCATACTCGCAGTTGGTGCCAGGAAAGACGGGAATAAAAACCTTGGGTTTGGCCACTTTGTGTCGGCAGTGGTAAACTTTCTTGGCTTTGAAGAGCTGTGGGGCATCCAGAACGTTCTCGCGGGCAGAGCTGACAGTGGGAAAGACGTCTTCCAAAGTGTGAGTCCAGGACTGCAGCATCTGGTCCATGGCTATACTTTCGCCTCCCACCACAAAAGTTTCTTCCTGAGTGACGCGGCCAATCTTGCGCGCCACGGCGGGGAGGTCGCCACAGTTGGCCACTTCCACCACGATGGCCCCATATTTTTTCTCGAAGAGTTCGTCGGTTCCGACCTTGCCGTCGAAGACGACACCCAAGCGGTTGCCAAAAGCCATCTTGCTTACCGCCTCGGCAATGCCGCCAAAGCCTACAGCATAGGCCGATCTTATTGCCCCGCGCTCAACGGCTTGGTATAAGGCTCCATACATGGCCATGAGCTGCCTATAGTTGGGCATGCCCATCTTATCGGGCTTCACCTCCAACAGATAGAGGTAACTGCCCGCTTTCTTCAGTTCGGGGGTGACAATATGGCGGATATTGCCGATACCCACGGCAAAACTACAGAGCGTGGGGGGCACGTCAATATCGTTAAAAGTGCCGCTCATCGAGTCTTTGCCGCCGATGGCGGGCAGTTTCAGACCCATTTGGGCGTTGTAGGCACCCAGTAGTGCGCTCAGGGGCTGTCCCCAACGGTAGGGATCTTTGCCCAGTTTCTTAAAATACTCTTGGAAGGTAAGGCGTATACGCTTCACATCGCCACCGGCTGCGGCCACCTTGGCCACCGAATCCACCACGGCATACGCTGCACCGTGGAACGGGCTCCAGCTGCTCAGGTAGGGGTCGAACCCGTAGCTCATGATAGTCACCGTATCGCACCCAGCAGTGAGAGTGGGCAGCTGGCCAATCATGCTCTGGGTGGGGGTCAGCTGGGTTTTGCCGCCGAAGGGCATCACCACGCTGCCGGCGCCAATGGTGCTGTCGAACATCTCCACCAGCCCTTTCTGCGAGCACACGTTAAGGTCTGCCAAATTCTTCAGCCAACGTTCTGTCACGCTCGCCTGCGAGGCAGTGGCGCATTGGGGGCATTCGCCTTCGGGCATGGCCACGCTCACCTTTGCCTCCTGATGGGCACCGTTAGTGTCAATAAAGCGGCGACTCAGGTTCACTATTTCCTTTCCGCGCCAGCTAATAACCATGCGGGGCTCTTCGGTCACCCTTGCCACCACCACAGCCTCCAAGTTCTCCTCATCGGCATAGTGCAGCATCTGCTCCACGTCCTTGGGGTCGACCACGATGGCCATGCGCTCCTGGCTTTCGCTTATAGCCAGCTCGGTGCCGTCCAATCCGGCATATTTCTTAGGCACCTTGTCCAAGTCAATCTGCAAGCCGTCGGCCAATTCGCCAATGGCCACACTGACGCCGCCTGCGCCAAAGTCGTTGCACTTCTTAATCAGGCTCGAAACCTCTTCTCTGCGAAACAGGCGCTGAATTTTGCGTTCGGTGGGGGCGTTACCCTTCTGCACCTCGGCTCCGCAAGTGGTCAAAGAGGCCGAGTTATGGGCCTTCGAGGCCCCTGTTGCGCCGCCGCATCCGTCGCGCCCGGTACGGCCGCCAAGCAGGATAATGACATCGCCGGGGTCGCTGCTCAAGCGCTTCACCTGTCGGCGCGGAGCCGCAGCCACCACGGCACCTATCTCCATGCGTTTGGCCACATAATTGGGGTGGTATATTTCGTTCACCAAACCCGTGGCCAGTCCAATCTGGTTGCCATAGCTGCTATAGCCGTGGGCGGCGGTGGTGACAATTTTGCGTTGGGGAAGTTTGCCGGGGAGGGTTTCGTCCATCGGCCGGGTGGGGTCGGCGGCACCGGTCACGCGCATGGCCTGATAGACATAGGTACGGCCGCTCAGCGGGTCGCGGATACAGCCGCCCAAACAGGTGGCCGCACCGCCGAAAGGCTCAATCTCGGTGGGGTGGTTGTGCGTCTCGTTTTTAAAATTGACGAGCCACTCCTCCGTCTTGCCGTCCATTTTCACAGGCACCACAATGCTGCAGGCGTTTATCTCGTCGCTCACCTCCTGGTCGTCCAGCAAGCCCATCTTGCGAATGCGCTTGGCCGCCAAAGTGCCTATGTCCATCAGGCATACGAACTTGTCGTCTCTGCCCGCATACTGGTCCTTATGGTCGGCCAGATATTGCTGGAAAGCCCCTTCAATCAAAGGCCTGTAGGTTCCTTCGTCGAACTCCACATCCGTCAGTTCGGTGGCAAAAGTGGTGTGGCGGCAGTGGTCGCTCCAGTAAGTGTCCAGCACACGTATTTCTGTCATACTGGGGTCGCGCTGCTCCTCGTCGTGGAAATAGCGTTGGATATGTTGGAAGTCGGCAAAAGTCATGGCCAGACCCAACGAGTCGTAAAGTTCTTTCAACTCTGCCTCGCCCATCTCTTTAAATCCGTCAAAAATCTTCACGTCGGCAGGCTCGTCATAGTGCTCCACCAGCGTCTCGGGCTTCGGGGCATCGGTCACGCGGCTGTCCACCGGGTTCACGCAGTTCTTCACCACGGCCTGGCGCTGCACATCGGTGAGGGAGCCGCTGATAACATAGGTCGTGGCCGAACGGATGATGGGCTGCTCGGCGGGATTGAGCAAGGTTACGCACTGCTCCGCCGAGTCGGCCCGCTGGTCGAACTGACCGGGCAGATACTCTACCGTAAAGACAAAGTCATCCTCCCGCTGGGGGAAATTCTCTTCATAAATATCGTCAACCGGAGGCTCCGAAAAGACCGTCATCTTAGCCTTCTCGTATGTCTCGTCGGAAAGATTTTCAATATCGTAGCGCATCAACACGCGAACACCTTCCACGTCAATGCCCAAATAGGCCGACATTTCCTCTTTCAGCTCTCTTGCTTTGATGGCAAAGTCTGCCTTCTTTTCCACAAATATTCTTCTAACCATATATTCAGTTTTTATATTTTTAGTTTTCAAATGATCGTTTCATCTTCAGCCATTCAGCGCTCTGTACTCCAGTACCACCCCTTCGGACGGCAGGCATGCACCGGTGCAAAAAACTCCAGCATCCGCTTCACGTCGGCCTCAAAGTCGCCCGAAGGATAAATCGTGGGACCGTAGCCCATTCGTTTTGTCTTAAAATCCATATATCCCAACACGATGGGCACCTCTGCCCGTTGGGCTATCTCATAGAAACCACGGTGGAAACGTTTCACCGCCTTGCGGGTTCCTTCGGGTGTAATGACGATGCAGGCGTTCTGCTCGTTTCTGAGCACCTCCACCGCCTTCTCCACCAAATTATTGTGTCGGTTTCCGCGGTCCACCGCCACGGCGCCCACACGCCGCAGCAACCAACGCGTGAAAATATTGAAGAACTCCTTCTTGATAAAGATTCGTGGATTGGCTCCGGCCTTGAACAGCATGGCCGGACCCACCAAAAAGTCGGCAATGCTCGTATGCGGAGCCACAGCCACCACACAATGCAGCACCTCGGGGCGTTTCTGCACGTCCACAGGGTCCATGCGCCACCCGAAAAGCCCTACCAACCAAATCCAAATCTTTCTCATTATGAATTATCTATAAATATAGTCTTAAAAAATTATTAAAATATCCACCCTGCAAATATACAAAAAAAAACTCAAAATGCGCAAAAACATTTTATTTTCAGCCCCAAAATAAAATTCCCCACGCTCCTCTGGCGCACCCACACCCCCATGCAGCAGCATATATACCTATATATATGCTGCGCCGACTTGAAATCGCCCCTACCCCACCTCACATTCCGTAACTTGCTGATTTCTTCGCCCATTAGGTCTTTTCTCCGTCACGACACAGAAAAAAAGCCTATAGAGCTTGAAATGAGGATATTATGACCAAGTGTCGGTCTAATGACTGATTTGAGTTTAATGCACAACAATGTTATTTGTTCACAATTGGCAAGGCAATATTTTAACGAAAAAAAAATTCAAAATATTAGTTTTTTTTAGTATATTTGCAATGAAAATATTATACACAAAAAAAACAATAAATTGATATACAAATAATTAACAACAAACTAATTAATAATTAACCGATATGAAAACAACAAATAAAATGAAATGGATTCTGCCAGTGGGTGCTGTGGTCATCGTGCTGGCCTTGGTCGTGGCCTTTAGTGCCAAACGAGACACCTCGTTTGAAACGGAAAACTACAAGGTGTCGGTCACTCACACTCATTATAACGAACAAAGAGATGGATTGCCCATCCCTACAATGGAAAAAGACCATGTTGTGCTGTGTGGCACGATGGGGCAAATAGCCTTTAACTTGATTAATCATCAAAGTTATATAGACTCCACGTTTGACAGCTACACCGGTCCTACGCTCTACCCTATGCCTTCTGGTCAGAAGCACAAAGCACAATACAGGATAGAGATTACTGCCAAGAAAAAGAATGCTGCACCCGACTTTATACAAGTGGTGAGCGAATTGGTGAAGCGCAAACTGGTAGCCAGCGACACCACTTACCAAAACATGTGGGTGATGAAAACAGGGGACGGACAGAAATTGGCTTCCATGTATAGTAGCGATTCGAATAGTTACGTCACACTGAAAGGAATTGTCAGCATACTCAGAATGGCCTACTCGCTGCCGGTGATGCTCGACAAGAATGCCGACGGCGAATACACCGTGCAATATAACACAGGGAAGACATGGC
>Ga0247611_10005176_pt1 | contig 17481 bp, 14 predicted proteins | sample 177DNAGHGhighgp2_FD_192422 | JGI IMG/M metagenome (GOLD analysis project Ga0247611, IMG submission 192422) | Sheep rumen microbial communities from Palmerston North, Manawatu-Wanganui, New Zealand - 1770 DNA GHGhigh gp2 | ecosystem: Host-associated > Mammals > Digestive system > Stomach > Rumen... | reverse complement strand
TTGGGCGAAAGGTTATGGGGCTTGCCTATCTCGCTATGCCGTTCCTTCAGTTCCTCTATATGCTCAGGTCTGCATTTCAGTGTCACCACACCGAAGTTGTCGGTATCGAAGAATGAGAACATGTGGCTGTTCACGTAGAACACCAAGACGCCCGCAGCATGGTTGAACGCTCCGAAAGGCATCTTCTCCTCTACATCGTCGCCCAGCGACAGGCAGAAGTCACGATACTCCTCTATGTTCATGTTTATTGATATAACCCGCACTGGGGTATATTTCCAGTGCGGGTTATTGTCATTGTGTTACCTGGTTATTAACCCAGATTCATCGATTTCTTGATTTCCTCAATCTTGGCATCGAGTGCGGCATTGGTCTTGTCGAAACCCTCCTTGTTGGGAAGCTCGCCTTTCACACTGAAGTAGAACTTAATCTTAGGCTCTGTGCCGCTGGGGCGCACGGTAACCTTGTTGCCCTTTTCGGTGAAATACTGCAGCACATTGCTGGCAGGCAGGTCTATCCGTTCTTTCTTGCCGCTGACGAGGTCGGTGCTTTCGTGCAGTTTGTAATCCTTGATGCACACCACCCGCTCGCCGTCGATTTCCTTGGGGGGATTTTCACGGTAGTCCTTCATCATCTGCTGGATTTCCTCAGCTCCGCTCTTGCCCTTGCGCACCACGCTCAGCAGGCCCTCTTTATAGAAACCATACTCGGTGTAGAGGTCCACCAGCACGTCGAAGAAGGTCTTGCCCTGCTCGGCAGCCCAGGCGGCTATCTCGGCTATCATCGAGCAGGCGGCCACAGCATCCTTGTCGCGCACAAAGTCGCCAATCATGTAGCCATAGCTCTCCTCGCCGCCGCCGATGAAGACCTCCTTGCCTTCCAGCTCGCGGATTTTGTCGCCGATGAACTTGAAGCCCGTCAGCACATCATACACCTTCACGCCCACACGCTTGGCGATGTCGGCGGGCAGTTCGCTGGTGACGATGGTCTTGACGATAAACTCCTTGCCGGTCAGGCGGCCCGTCTCTTTCCATTGTTTCAGCAGATAGTAAATCAGCACACTCATGGTCTGGTTGCCGTTCAGCAGCATCCACTCGCCGTCGGGACGCTTCACGGCCACACCCACGCGGTCGGCGTCGGGGTCGCTGGCAAAGACGATGTCGGCATCGATCTCCTTGGCCAGGTCCACAGCCATCTTCATGGCCGCCTTCTCCTCGGGATTGGGACTCGGGGTGGTGGGGAAATTGCCGTCGGGTGTGGCCTGTTCCTTCACCACGTTCACATTGGTGAAACCCAGCTTCTCCAGCATGCGCGGTATCAGCGTGATGCCCGTGCCGTGCAGCGGAGTGTAGACAATCTTCAGGTCGTGGTGTTTCTTTATCAGTTCGGGGTGCAGGGAGTTCTGCTCCACGCGGTCTAAATAGACGCTGTCCACATTCTCCCCGATAATCTCGATGTTGGCTTCGCCGCCGCTCATCTTCACGTCTTCAAGACCCTTGATTTTCAGCACCTCGTCAATCACATTGGTATCGTGCGGGGCCACCAGCTGACAGCCGTCGTCCCAGTAGGCCTTGTAGCCGTTGTACTCCTTGGGGTTGTGGCTGGCCGTCACCATCACGCCCGTCTGGCAGCCGAAGTGGCGCACTGCAAACGAAAGCTCGGGAGTGGGACGCAGGGCCTCGAACAGGTATACGTGGAAGCCGTTTGCTGCCAACACATTGGCGGTAATCTCGGCAAACTCGCGGCTGTGGTTGCGGCTGTCGTGGCTCACAGCAGCCTTGATGGGATTGGCCGTGGGGAAGCACTTCTTCACATAGTTGGCCAAGCCCTGGGTGGCCATAGCCACCGTGTATTTATTCATGCGGTTGGTGCCCACGCCCATAATGCCGCGCAAGCCGCCGGTACCAAACTCCAGATTGCGGTAGAAACTCTCGTTCAACTCGTTCGGGTTGTCCATCATGTCGCGGATAGCCTGCTTTGTTTCCTCGTCGTACTGGCCGTTCAACCAGGTCATAACGTTTTCTTTTGCCGAAGCATCGATGTTCAGATTCTCGATATTCTTCATAGTCGGGTCCTTTCTATATGGTGAAACAATTCAAATAAATCAGTCTGCAAAGATACACATTATTTTTGAATTAGCAGAATAATTCTCCGACTAAAAGAAGGTTTCACCGGCAAACCGACAGGCAAAAGACAGAAAAAAGGAGGCTTTTGCACCTTTGCGCGTTGCCCCTTGCCGGTATTCCTCCGGCAATACTCGCATTCAACGAAGAGCTGTTGAAGGTTCGCTCCGCCTCCATCCTAACTCCACCCTAACTCCACCCTAACTTCGCTCAAGGTTCGCTCCCATAAGCGACCCTGCAGCGGCCTCAAAAGGGCTCTTCAACGGAGTTAGGAACGCTCCGCGTTACAGCGTTACAGTGTTACAGCTCCATTCCCATACCACCGAAGAAGGTTTCCGAATTGTGGCAACAGCAGGGTATCGATAGCTGAGCCATGCGAAAGCGGAGAAGTCACTCTCTTCGATGGTTCTACATTCTATGCTCCTATTTTGAAAAAAATGTGTATCTTTGCAGCATGTTTTATAAATAATGAATCAGGATAAAAACAACAATAAATACAAAATATAATACTATGCCACAATTAATCAACTATGGGAAAGAGATGCTGAGAGTCTCGCCCAAAGGAATAGAGTATTCAACCAATGGTGGGCGTTCTTGGATGATGCGCTACAGCGGTTCGTCATGTGGAACATTCCTCGATTTGCTGCCCTACGGCAACGAGTTGCTTGCCGTCACCACGAAAGGTGTGTATTATTCTACCAGCGAAGGACGCTTGTGGATGTCTCGTTATACAGGTTCATCTTGTGGCGAATTCCGCAGCCTTGCCGATGGTGGTCGCGAGCTTCTGGCAACCACCAGTAAAGGGCTGTATTATTCCACAAGCGCCGGTAGAAGTTGGATGAAAAGAAACTAAAATACTACAACCATGAAGAATAAAATGAATATTTTTTTGAAACAAATTGGGCATTTTTTTGCTATATTTGTGATTGTTTTGCTGGCATTGGCAATCTGCTTATACGTTTTCCATATTCCAGCTTTTTATCCACAGATTTTGGCAATCATAGCTAGTGCTTGCCTCGGAGCCGGTGTTACGGCTTGGATTACCAAATCGTTATTGGCCAGCCAGAAAGAGTCCGAGGAGGAAAAAGAAAAAAATATAAAGATTTATGAGAACAAGATTGCCGTATATTCGGAATTTATATCTAAATTATGGAAGACGATGGCAGATGGTTACCTTAACGAAGATGAACTTCGAGACATCCGCTCGGAAGTGTTCAACAAACTGATTTTCTATCTAGGCATTGACGATATAAAGAAACTACGTGATGAAATAATAAGCATAAAAGATTTGCAACCAAAGCTTTCTAATGATAAAGAAAGTATAAAATCCAAAGATTCTGGACTTCTTGTAAAGTCATACTCTGAAATAACTAATATACTGCGAAATGATATAAAAAAGGGATTAGATGGTAATGATGTTATAAAGAATGCCACAAATGAGCTCTCCGATCTTTGGGCAAAATTTGGAATTCAACCAGTGGAGTTGGCAACAGAAAAGCAAGCTTTGGATTCGGTTTCTTCTCAAGATAATAATGTAATATGTCCAACACCATCAACTACAGAAGAAAACAATAAAGTGCCGTCGCTAGATACACATAATAAAAAAGGATTTGGTCAAGCATGGCATTTTGCGATGTTGGGTGACGAACAAATTAAAGCTCTTGACGAAGGGATAAATGAACTATCATTGATTGAATATGAAGAAGAATGGCGAACTAACTTGTTGAAACAAGTTGATGAAAATGATATAGTGTTTTTATTCCGTCGTGGTGGATATGGGTACATTGGAGCATTCAGGCCATTAGGTTGGCGTATTTTTGATTACAACGAACAAAAAGAAACCATACACATTTTCGGTCAGCAACAAGAGCAGGTAAAACCTGTTAACGATGACGACGTAATGAAGTACGACATATATAATGGACGTGACGACGGCGCAGATCTTTGTTCGAATTTAATAGTGGAGCCCATCGCTTATACTCCGGAAGGGGTGGGCAATCCTGGCGGTGTCTATCGTCGCACTATTTCACGATATGACACTGGTTACGCTACAACGCTACTGGAATGGTTTAAGAAACAATAATATTGATGATTTAAACTAACAAATAAAAAATGGAACAATATAATGTAATACAATTGTTTAATCTCGGGTATTTTGAGATTCCTCGCTACCAAAGAGCCTACTCTTGGGGAAAAAAGCAACGAGAGCAATTGATTGAAGACATCCGTGATGCAAAAGGCAAATACTATCTAGGGCACTTCCTATTTGAAAAGAATGATGACGAGAAAATACTAAAAGTAATTGACGGGCAACAGCGAATCACAACACTTGTAATCTTTTTTAGTTCGTTATGTGCTGAACTAGAGAAGCGGGGAGAAGAATACAAAAATGATATAAATAGAATACGCCATATGTATCTTTCAGACCAATTTACTGGTCAACGTCGTTTGAAGACTGTAGATTACGATGATACATTCTTTTTAAATGAAATTGTAGAAAGACGAAATATTATGCCAGTGGAAGAACTGAATTCTGTTTCCCAACTTAATATTAGACATTGTCGAGAGTATTTTGATGATGTTTTCTCCAAAGAAAAAACTGATGTGCTTTTGCAATGGGAAAAGCTTTTGTCAAATGCCAGTGTTACTTATTTTAGTGTGGCAAAAAAAGTTGATGCTGTACAGGTCTTTGCATTTTCCAACGACCGTGGTAAAACGCTGTCTCGTCTTGAAGTGCTAAAATCATTCTTTATGTTACAGATTTATATGCAATCCAAAAAACAGGACGACGATATTCAGCGTTTGTATGATTCCTTCTCTGGCATTTATCACACTGTGGTAGAGATTGAAACTCGCGAGGATGATGTTTTGCGTTATTTTTGGATGGCTTATGGAGGAAAAGGTTTCTATTCTGAGGATTACCTTGCGGAAATAAAAGAACATTGCAAAAAGAAGGGTGTGGATGAAATAATTTATTTCACTGAACAATTATCGCGAGCATTTCGGCATGTGAAATCAATAGAGAATGACAGCTCGTTTGAAATGACAAATTTACGACGTTTAGACCGCATGGCCCAAGCTTGGCCGTTACTTCTTAAAGCAAAAGTGCTGTCGCAAGTGGAAGATTGCACATGGTTGAGACTTGTTCGACTTTTGGAGAATATTATTTTCCGTTCACTAATGAGAGGAGGTCGTGCTGATATTGAGAGCCGTTTGCATCAACTTTTGGTTAACTTTCACGATGAATCATCTCTCAATGAACGTATTGACATTTTTAAAGAATCGATGAAGTCTGATTACTGGAATGATAGTGAACTCCGCAATGCCCTCATCTCCGGCCATATCTATAGTAGGCGTAAGGCTTGCACCTACTTGTTATGGCGTTATGAACAATGCTTATGTCCAAGAGATTATCCAATGCCAAAAGTAGTATGGGAGGATATTGTATGGCAGGAAAGCCTCGACCATATTGCACCACAGCACCCTACAAACGGATCTCCACTTGCATCTGGATATGGAGAATATGAAGGAGAACATGGTATTGAATCAGGGGAATGGCTCCACTATATCGGCAATCTTGTACTGATGTCAAGAAGCCAAAACAGTGCTATTGGAAATAGGGATTTCGTCTCTGTAAAACTCAAATCGTATGAGAATGATAATTTGATGTGGCAGCAGAAAGAAATAAAAAATTTCATCAAAGATTCAGAAAACCCTATATGGAACCAATCAGCTATCGAACGGAGAGGAAAAGCTATTATTGAGAAAGCAATGAAGTTATGGGATTTTAATACAATCTGATTAACTATCTGAAACCAAATTAGGAAACAGCAGCACCATATATTAAACAAACTAGATTCGGTGCTGAACTCTATATGACAATAGCGATTGTTAACCCAGAGTATCTATTTGGGAAAGCCCTAGTTAATAAAGATAATCTGATTGAAAAACTAAATGAATACCAAATGCTAATTGATGAATGTTATAATGTTTCAGAATATTATAGATACAACATCTACAAAGGCACTGAATATTATTATAAACTGGGTTAATGGACAAAAAGTAGGCTGAAATTGCTGTAGTACATATAACAATCAGAGCGTTGCGGCGTTCAAAGGTTATGAATAAAAAAAATGCGTTTTCTGTGGGAGCACAATTGTAAGGAAAAACGGAACCAAGAACGGTGTCCAGATGTACAAATGCCATGTCTGTGGGAAACAATTCCAAGGTGGAGACAGAAGGGATTCCCAGACAATATTTGACGAGTATCTTCACGGTAAGCAGACGTATGCCCAATTGGCAGAACGCTATCGCTGCTCGCCAAAAACCCGTCGCACAGGATGTTCCAGTTGTGGTTCGAAGTGTCGGATTTGCAATCCGACACATTTTGTTATCAGGATTTGTAATCCGTTTTGCTGTCAAAACATTTTTTTCAGATACTATCTAGCAGTGGAATTTTATTACCAGACGGGATAGGCCGACCTCGCCGAGAGACCGAAGAAGGATTGAAGAGTCATCACGCACTCTTTAGGTGGGTTTACTCGTTTTGTGTCTCGTCCCTGACGGGACGCTGGTCTAACACGGCACTGCGAGGACTCCGTCCTCTTGTACCGTGTTATGCAAGGTCGCATCCCTGTCGGGACGAATCGTCTTTTTTCTACTTTTTCGCTGAGTGCCTATTCTACTTACTTTTTTGGAATTAATTCCGTAAAAGTTATGACTTTTTTGGAATAGATTCCAAAAAAAGTTGTATCTTTGCAAGGTGAAAAGTAATGGATTATGATTGAGCGATTGCTATATAAAACAATTGAGAACAAGCTGTTTGTAGGTAAGGTTATCATCCTTACCGGGGCGCGTCAGGTGGGGAAAACCACTCTTTTGAAACAATTATTGCGACAAAAAGAGGGTGTATTGTGGTTGAACGGTGATGAGTTGCAGGTACAAAATCTGTTTGCCAATGCTTCAGCAGACCGTCTGCTGTCGGAATTCAGCAATTCAAAGATTGTAATCCTTGATGAGGCACAACGTATAGAGAACATTGGCCTAAGATTGAAACTGATTGCCGATTCGGACAGTGATGTTCAAGTGATTGCCACAGGCAGTTCTGCTTTTGAGTTGGCTAACAAAGTGAACGAGCCACTGACTGGCCGCAAATGGGAGTACCAGATGTTTCCGTTGTCGTTTGGCGAGATGGTGGCGCATCACGGAAAACTGAAAGAGATGCGGCTGCTTCCAAGGCGTATCATTTATGGATACTACCCAGAGGTGGTGACAAACGACGGCAACGAGGTGGAGATACTCAAACTGCTGACCGATGCCTATCTGTATAAGGACATTCTCTCGTGGGAGAGTATCAAACACCCCGACAAACTGCAAACCCTGTTGAGGGCATTGGCCTATCAGGTGGGGTCGCAAGTGTCGTATAATGAATTGAGCCAGATGTGCTCGATGGACAGCAAGACGGTGGAACGCTACATCAACCTGCTGGAGCAGTGCTATATCATATTCCGTCTGCCCTCGTTCTCGCGCAACCTACGCCACGAGCTCAAGTCCAGTCGCAAGATATACTTTTACGACAATGGCATACGGAATGCCTTGATAGCTGACTATAGAGCCCCTGAGGTGAGGCAGGATATAGGGGCGTTGTGGGAGAATTTCGTCATTGCCGAAAGGATGAAGAGCAACGAGTACTACCACCGGTGGGTGAACCGCTACTTCTGGCGGACCAAACAGCAACAGGAGATAGACTATCTGGAAGAGTCGGGAGGTAAACTGCATGCCTATGAGATGAAATGGAATCCGCGGGCAAAAGCATCCATTACCAAGACTTTCACCGAGGCCTACCCTAATTCCGAATTTCAGGTTATCATGCCTGACAACATTGCGGACTTCTTGTTGCCCGACCCAAAGGGAGATTGAACAAGGGTGGAGGAACCATCATGCACTCTTTTGGTGGGTTCACTCGTTTTGTGTCGCGTCCCTGTCGGGACGAATCGCCAGTTTTCTACTCTTTCACTGAATGCCTCATGCAAAAGGCGATTACTGACTAGCGGCATTCGCTTTTGAGAAAGCGAAAAAAGATACAAAATTCACTTTTGCAAAAGCGAATTATTTTGTATCTTTGCATTTTGAAAAAGTGAACAATTATGACACAAGAAGACTATCAGTTGTTTGAAAACATGTATCTTGCAAAGATTAATAAGGTTGATATAAGGTTTGTAAGATACCTGTATAAGGCCATTAATTGGGATGTCCGGCTTATCGGCATTAAGGGTGCAAGGGGTGTAGGCAAGACCACTTTGCTGTTTCAACGCATCAAAATGGCATATAAGAAAACTGACACAGTGTTTTATGTATCGCTGGATAATCTGTGGTTTCAGTCGCACACGCTGCCTGAACTAGCAGACTGGCTGTATCTGCGCGGCATCCGGCATTTGTTTCTTGACGAGGTACACAAGTACCCCAACTGGGCAATCGTCATTAAAAACCTGTATGACACTTACGATGACTTGAACATTGTATATACGGGCAGCAGTATGCTTGAGATAGACCATTCGCGTGCCGACCTTTCCCGTCGTCAGACGCTCTATACCATGCAGGGATTGTCCTTCCGTGAGTATCTTGCCATCAACAAGATTAAGGATGTACAGCCGTTGCCACTTGGTCAATTGTTTGAAGAACATCAGACGGCAGCAATGGATATTTGCAGGGACATATCTGTAACAAAGCACTTTTCCAACTACTTGAAAGAGGGATACTATCCTTTTCATATTGAAGCGGGTAGCGACTATCTGGCACGACTTGACGAGACGGCCAAATTGGTAATTGAGTCGGATATGCCTGCGGTGGAGAATGTTTCGACCATCCAAAAGACAAAACAGCTGCTTATGGTTGTGGCTGGGAACGTCCCATTGGTGCCGAATATCTCGAAATTGTCGACCCAACTGGAGACAACACGCGATATGTGCTTGAAGATGCTGTATACGCTTGACCGTGCAGGGCTGGTGTTGCTTCTTACCCGCAACGTTAAAGACTATAAGCACCTGGTCAACCCGGAAAAAATATTCCTCGGTAACACGAACTTGATGTATGCGTTGGGCAGCCGTGTCAATGAGGGGACGCTGCGAGAGACGTTTTTCTTGAACCAGCTGTCGCTCGGGCATGAAGTGTGTTCACCTGCTCAAGGAGACTACCTTGTTGACCAAAAATACCTGTTTGAGGTGGGAGGCAAGAACAAGACATTTGAGCAGATTAAGGATGTGGAGGACAGTTTTCTTGCAATTGACGGTATCGAGATCGGCAGCCACAACCGCATTCCGTTATGGATGTTTGGGTTGCTGTATTAACTGAGAGAGGCTCCGAAGAATAGAAGATCCTGTGAAGGGGGATTGAAGAAGGGGCGAAGAGCCATCACACTCTCTTTAGATGGGTTTATTCGTTTTGTGTCGCGTCCCTGTCGGGACGCCCTATCGGCTTTCATGATGCTATCACGGCACTGCAAGGACTCCGTCCCTTGTACCGTGATAAGCAAGGTCTAGTCTCTGTCGGGATGAATCGCCATTTTTCTACTCTTTCACTGAGTGCCTCATGCAAAAGGCGATTACTGACAGGCTGTATTCGCTTTTGGAAAAGCGAATATTCCGAAAAGGTCGCAAATTTGACTTTCCTTGAAAATGGTTGAGATTCCCCTCGCTTCACAGGGATGCCGCTATCCGTAGTGCTCGGCCACGCGGTCGAGGATGGGGAGGATCTGGTTGAGGGTGGTGGTGTTGACCATGGGGATGCGGAACTGCTTGAAGTCGCGGAGCCCTTTGAAATAGCCGCCATAGTGCTTGCGCATCTCGAACATGGCGGTATGCTCGCCTTTGAATTCGACGGCGGCCAGCAGGTGGCGGCGGCACACCTCAACGCGCTCGGCTACGGTGACCGGACGTTCTTCCTCGCCACGCAGCAGCCGTTGTGTCTGCTCGAATATCCAGGGGTTGCCGATGGCCCCACGACCAATCAGGATGCCGTCGACACCGTAGCGCTGGCGGGCCTCGATGGCTTGCTGGGGGGTAGTGATATCGCCATTGCCGAAGATGGGGATGTGCATGCGGGGGTTGTTCTTCACCTCGCCGATGAGCGTCCAGTCGGCCGAACCCTGATACATCTGGGTTTTGGTGCGGCCGTGAATGCTGAGGGCGGCAATGCCCACATCCTGCAGCCGCTCGGCCAACTCAACAATGGGTTTGTCGTCGGCATCATACCCCAGACGGGTCTTGACGGTGACAGGCAGGTGCGAACGCTTGACAAGGGCTTCGGTAATCCGCAGCATCTTGGGGATGTCTTTCAGAATGCCGCTGCCGGCACCTTTGCCCGCCACCTTGCGCACTGGGCAGCCCCAGTTGATGTCGATGAAGTCGGGTTCCTGCTGCTCCACAATGTCAAGACAGCGCAGCAGCTCGTCCTCGTCGGCACCGAAAATCTGGATTCCGATGGGATGCTGCGAGGGGGTGAAACGCATCTTGCGGTAGCTCTTCTCGGCCTCGCGGTTCAAGGCCTCGGAGGCGATAAACTCGGTGATGAGGAGGTCGGCCCCGAAGTCCTTGCAGAGCTGCCGGAAAGGGAGGTCGGTGATGTCGTCCATGGGAGAAAGACCAAGGACACAATATTTTCCAAATTCGAGCGTTTTCATCTTTGATTTGCAAAGATAAAAAGAAATAATTGATAATTATTGTTTCTATGTCAGGAATTTCTCATGATAATATTAATATGAAAGAAAAGAAACTTGTTATCAACTACATAGAGTATGACTCGCTGGATGAGATGCCCGCTGCCGAGCGGGAACTGATGGAACGCTCCATGAAGGCCGCTGCGACGGCCTATGTGCCCTATTCCCATTTCCATGTGGGGGCTGCCGTGCAGCTGGCCGACGGCACCGTGGTGACGGGCAGCAACCAGGAGAACATCGCCTACCCATCGGGGTTGTGCGCGGAGCGGGTGGCGCTGTTCAGCGCTTCGGCCCAATACCCCTCGCTGGCAGTGACTGCACTGGCGGTAGTGGGGTACCACGACGGACAATATTGCGAGGCCTCGCCCTGTGGCGCCTGCCGCCAGACGATGGCGGAATATGAGATGCGATTTGGAAACAGCATATCAATTTTCTGTTATCTGAACGGAGGCCGAATTCGGAAAATAAGTGGTGTGAAAAGCCTGATTCCGTTTGGTTTCGAGGCAGAGCTGTGAGTTTTTTCTTTTTCTGCAACCTATTGATATATAGGTTTATATTCTGTTGGTACAACTTTTTTTCGGCAAAAAAGTTTCGTACACTAAAATTTCTTTGTACCTTTGCACGCTTAAAGTAGCGAAAATAAATATAAATAATATAACAAAAATACTCACAAATGGGAATTATAGGAAGTATTAGAAAACACTCGTGGATAGCCGTTGCCGTTGTCGGTGTGGCTATCGTTGCATTCATTATCGGTGACTTGACCAAGAACAATCGCGGCATCCCCGACATGGGCAAAATCAACGGCTCAACCATCACCTACCAACGCTTCACCGAACTGACGGAAGAGATGGAAAACAACTATAAGCGCCAGCAGGGTGTCAACCAGATACCCGCCGACGTGGAGTACCAGCTGCGCGACCAAGTGTGGCAGACCCTCGTGGGCGAGACTCTCACCGACGAGCAGTTTGAGAAACTGGGCCTCACCGTCAGCCCCGCCGAGCTGAACGACATGTATGTGGGAACCTTTATCCATCCTTACCTCCGTCAAAGTTTCACCGACCCCAAGACCGGTGAATACCAGACCCAGGCTATCCAGTACTATGTGGACAACTTCGAGAACCTCGACACCATGCAGCGCATGCAATGGGTTGAGCTTGAGAAAGCCGTTAAGACCGACCGCAAACAGCAGAAGTACAGCAGCCTCATCTCCCGCGGTATGTATATGCCCACCGCCATCGCCAAGCAAATGGCCGACCTGAGCAGCAAGGTGAGCAACGCCCTTGCCATGAACGTCACTTACCAGTCGGTTGCCGACGATGAAATCACCCTTACCGAAGAGGACTATCAGAAATACTACAACAAGCACAAAGCCGAGTTCCGCCTGCGCGACGAGATGCGTGAGCTGAACTACATCGTTTACCCCATCGTCCCCACTCAGCAGGATTTGGCCGATATTCAGGCCGCCGTTGAGAAGACCTGGGAGGAATTCCAGCAGCAGACTCCCGAAGAGCTGATTTTCTTCGTCAATGCCGAGTCCGACCACAGTTACGATTCCACCTACCGCAAGGCTAACGAGTTTGCCTCGCCCATGGATTCCGCCATTATGGCTGCCGGCGAAGGCGCTTTCATCAGCCCCCGCGTGGTCGGCAACGAGTGGATGATGGCCAAAGTGCTCAACGTGGCCAACCGTCCCGACAGTCTTCGTGCCAGCGCCATCTATATCTTCAACGATAAAGTCGGCGGCAACATCACCCGTGGTGACGAGCAGGCCAAACTCCTTGCCGACAGTGTGGTGAACATTGTCCGCAGCGGCGCCATGACCTTCGAAGAGGCTGTGACCAAATACTCCGACGATCCTCAGAAGGCCGACAACAACGGCGATATGCAGTGGCAGCTCGACGGCAACTACGGCTTCCTGAACGAAGACATCATCAACACTCCCGAAGGCGGTGTATTCGTGGTGAAACACCCCAACGAGGTTGGTTATTTCGTGGTGAAAGTGACCGGCAAGACCACTCCCCACAGAAAATACCGCGTGGCCACCATCACCCGCACCATTGCCGCCTCCGAGGGCACTACTCGCAACATCTATAATAATGCCAACCGCTTTGCCGGCAACAACCGCACCTTTGCCGAGATGACCGCTACCGCACAGGCCGAGAACCTGCAGATGCGCAATGCCATGGCCACCGCCATGTCCTACTCCATCCCTGGTATCAACAACGCACGCAGCATCGTCCAGTGGGCTTTCAACGAGAAGACCAACGCCGGCGATGTGGCCGACCAGATTTTCGAGGCCGACGACATGTATATCGTTGCAGCCCTGAAGGACATCTACAAAGTGGGATACGCCACACTCGACCAGATCCGCCCCAACATCGAGAACCAGGTGCGCATCGAGAAGAAAGCCGAGTTGCTGAAAGCCCGCATCGAAGAGGCTAAGAACGCCGGTGCCAACCTCAACGCTATCGCCACCAAGATGAACGTGGCTCTCGACACCCTCGACAGCATCTCCTTCAACGACTACTTCCTGGGCAAATACGGCATGGAGCCCAAAGTCCAGTCCTCCATCGTCGCTGCCGAACCCAACACCCTCGTAGGACCCATCCAGGGTGCCAACGGTGTCTACATGTTCATGGTCACCGCCAAAGGCGAGAACCCCTCCGCTCCCGACCCCGCTGCCATCCGCAGCCAGAAACAGCAGAGCTTCATGCAGGGCCTCCGCAACATCCAGCAGGTGCTGAAAGACCATGCTAAGGTTGTTGACCAGCGCAACAAATTCTTCTAATGGACAATCCTGATCAGAATGCGATAAACAAGAAAGGCGCAGCCCTGCGGCTGCGCCTTTCTAACAAATGGCAGGACTTCCGCGAGCGGATGCACCACAAGCACCGCTTTGTGGTGATGGACACCGATACCTTCAAAGAGACCTTCTCGGCTGAACTGACCGGTGCCAATATCTTCACCTATGCCGGTATCACGTTCATCGTGCTGCTGATTCTGGCCTCCCTGCTTATCGCCTTCACCCCGCTGCGCGGACTCGTCCCCGGCTTCGTCAACCCCGAACTGCGGGAAGAGACCATCCGCAACGCACAGGTCATCGACTCCCTCGAGATTGTCATCGATCAACACGAACAACACATCAAGATTATCCAGGACGTACTCAACGGCAAGACAATCACCACCGCCGAATCCATCACCACCGATGTCGACGACGACAAAGATATCGTCTACCGCCGCAGTCGTGCCGACTCGCTGCTGCGCAAGGATATTGAAAAAAAGACCAAGGACAGCAAGAAGCAGGATAAATCTAAGAAAAACAAACGCAAGAAATGAAACGGATAGCCATACTGGGCTCAACCGGCTCTATCGGAACCCAAGCACTCAATGTGATACGCCGCCACCGCGACCTCTTTGCTGTCGAGGTGCTCTGTGCAGGCAGCAATGCCGAACTTCTTATTCAACAGGCTCTGGAGTTCGACCCCAACGCTGTGGCCATCGCCGACGAGAGCAAATACCAGCAGGTGCAGGAAGCACTATCCCCTCACGACATCAAGGTCTTTGCAGGCATGGACTCCATTGCCGACCTCATGGAGATGGACTCCATCGACATGGTACTGGCCTCCATTGTGGGTTTTGCCGGCCTCCGTCCCACGCTTCGCGCTATCGAGCACCACAAGCCCATTGCCTTGGCCAATAAGGAGACTATGGTGGTAGCCGGGCAGATTGTCACCGATGCCGCCACCCGCAACAATGTCCCCATCCTGCCTGTCGACTCCGAACACTCAGCCATCTTCCAGAGCCTCGTGGGCGAAATGGGCAACGTGGACAAAATCCTCCTCACCGCTTCGGGCGGACCCTTCCGCGGATATACACGCCAACAATTGGAACATGTCACCCTGGCTGATGCACTGAAACACCCCAACTGGAGCATGGGACGCAAAGTAACTATCGACTCTGCCTCCCTCATGAACAAAGGCCTCGAGGTCATCGAAGCCCGCTGGCTTTTCAACATCCCCGCCGAGCGCATCCAGGTGCTTGTTCATCCCCAGTCGGTCGTTCACTCCATGGTGCAGTATATCGACGGCAGCATCAAGGCACAACTGGGCGTCCCCACCATGGAGACCCCCATCCAGTATGCCTTCAGCTTCCCCACCCGTATCGAGAGCCACCTGCCCCGCTTAGACTGGACAAAATATCCCCAGCTCACCTTCGAGGAGCCCGACACAAAGACCTTCCGCTGCCTCCAGTTAGCCTATGATGCCATCGCCCGCGGGGGCAACATGCCTTGCATTATGAACGCTGCCAACGAAGTGGCCGTCCAACGATTTATCGATGGCAAAATCACCTTCCTGCAGATAGCCGACTTTGTCGAAGAGCAGATGCAACAGGCTCCCTTCATCGCCAAGCCCACCCTCGACGACCTCTTCCACACCGACGCTGAAATAAGAGCTGGAAAATGATGTAACATCCATCCCGTTACCAGAAATAGAGAGCACGCATAGCAATCTCACTTTGCTTCCCGTTCCTTGCACATCGCCAAATACTGCTCTGCCAACTCGCGGGTGGCATCGTCGGGCTCGTGGTCAAGCACATACTTCAGTTCCTCTTCTGCCTCGCCTATGCGGTCAAAATTGAGGTAATAGGCTGCTCGGTTGACGTATGCCAACAAGAAGTCGGGATCTATCTCGATGGCCTTCTCTATATCATCCATCGCCTGCTCATGGCGGCCAAGCATGCCGTAGGCACTGCCCCGGCTGCAATAAGCCTGCGCGTAGTCGGGATTCAACTCTATCGCCCTTGTGAAATCGGGAATCGCCTGCTCATACTGCCCCTGCTTATAGCGCAGATAGCCGCGATTGTTATATGCCTCCGCCCGTTTGGGACATAGCCGTATCGCCTGCTCGAAGTCCGCTAACGCACGCTCCATATCACCCAATGCATCGTAAGCAATGCCGCGATTCAGATACACGATGCCGTCCCGCGGATTCAACGCCAACGACTCGCTGAAAAGCTCCACCTGCCGCTCCGGATGCTCCTCATCCCAATACGCCAAATAAAACAGATTCTCCGCCTCTTCCTTCGCCCGCCTCTTTGCCCCATACCGCACCTCCCGCACCTCAAACCGCAGCGACCCGATAGTGACAACCCACCTCCTCGGCGACTTCTGTTTCTTATGTTGATTCTTCACAATATAAATCCCCATTTATATAAATGGTCATTTACATATAGCGGACGCCAATACACCCTATTTCGCTCCTTTGAACTCGAACCCTGCCTGCTCAACGGCAGCGCGAATGTCGGACTCGTTAGCGGTACCCGTGACTACGAGGGTGTTGGCCGCAGGGGTGGCCTCACAGGTGTCGACGCCTTTCACTTTGCCGACAGCTTGTTCGCAGGCGGATTTGCAATGATTGCAGTGCATACCTTCGACGGCATAGACCACCGTCCCGGCAACAACTTCTTGTTTCTTGAATTTACTGAGGAATTTCATAGTAAGGGCTATTATGATGAACAATACTAATAGTGACGAACATATCATTTGAAAGACGCTGGGTGAAGCTGCCTCCGACGGGCAGCAGGCGCTGTGCATACCGCATCCTTCGGACACGCCAATGGCGTTGATGCCTAACGCATTTATCAGCAATCCGAAGAGAACAGAGAAGCCTACGATGGTGAGCAAGTAAATCCACGTGAAGCGACTGCCCATCGACTTGCGAACCACAAGGATAGAGGCAATATTGACCGCAGGACCGGCCATCAGCATCACAAGTGCGGCTCCTGGCGAGAGACCCTTCATCATCAACGCAGCTGCCACAGGGATGCTGCCAGTGGAACAGATGTACATTGGCACCGCCACAATGAGTATGACCAACATCTGAAGTAACGGCTGCTTGCCAAAGGAGAGGAAAAACTCATCAGGAACGGCCACATTGATAAGGGCAGCCACCAAAAGGCCGATGGCAAGCCGAAGCCCGATGTCTTGAATCATGTCGAAGTAGGCGTACTTGAATACACGCCACAGACGGTTGCCGTGTTCAACAGTGCAATTGTTCTCTGAGGGTGTCACGGCAGCATCGACACCCGTAAACCGGTTTACCAGTAAACCACCACAAACACCTGTCACCAGCGCTGCCACTGGTCGGACCACCGCAAAACCCAACCCCATCAGCGAAAAGGTGGCCAAGATGGAGTCGATGCCCGTCTGCGGAGTGGCGATGAGAAACGAGGCCACAGCCCCTTTCGACGCACCCTCGTTCTTCAGCCCGACAGCGGTAGGGATGACGCCGCACGAGCAGAGCGGCAGCGGCACACCCAGCAAGGCCGCCCACAGCACCGACAGTTTGTTGTCACGCGAGAGATACCGCACGTAAAACCTTTTCGGCACAAACACATGTAGCACCCCTGCAATGAGGAAGCCAAGCAACAGATAGGGACTCATGGCATTAATAACTGCCAACAGCGCGTTTAATATATCAGATAATGTCATCTATCATTAACAATTCTCCTATTATTAACGCCAATCCCCCGAAATTATTGCCCCCTCCTTCCTCCACCAAACAAAAACCGCCACCTATTCGGCGGCGGCATTATATGCATCAAGTTCTATTACAAACTCCTTACTATGTTCAGGAACTCTGCGAG